>VTLG01011128.1_pt1 | contig 35696 bp, 54 predicted proteins | sample 4694571 | NCBI WGS metagenome assembly VTLG01 (sample SAMN12604809, study PRJNA352737) | marine metagenome | biome: ENVO:00000447; feature: ENVO:00000209|ENVO:00000569|ENVO:01000036; material: ENVO:00002151; isolation source: viral sequences binned using virsorter ...
AATGTTCATAAATTCTTGCCCTTGTGCAGTATCTGTTGTTATTATAGTTGGAGTTGGAAAAGCAGTATCTACATCATCATTATTACCAAAACAAATAGGTGCTATTGCCCAAGTAACATCTTCATTGGTAACATCTCGTGAACTTGTCCAATAAACTGTACAAGTAAGGTCACCAGTTTCATCCCAAGATTTAGGAAGTGATATTGAAAACTGTGCATTTTCATCAGCAGTATTGTCAAAAGGCAAATGAGATATATCTGGTCTACCTGCTGTTGTTTCTAAAGTTGTTAAAGTTCCACAACCATTTGATTCTGATGGTGTCATTGCTGTTGCTGGAACCCATATATGCTCTACACCTGCTGTTTTAATTGGCACACCTTGTAAAGAAACAACTCCACCACTACCACTTAATGTATTTTCGTTAGCGTGTCCTAATTCAATATTACCTGTTGTTACTGTGCCTGTGGTTGTTATTGTAGATGAGCCAACATCTATGGTACCAAAGCCAGATGTAATTGAACCTGCGTTTAAAGCACCACTTGTTGTTAAGTTGGCTAATGTAGTTATATTAGCTTGAGTACCTGATGTTACTGTAGCTGCTGTACCACTTGCATTACCAGTTACGTTACCAGTTAAATTTCCAGCAAATGCTGTTGCCGTTAATGTTCCACTGCTAGGGTTATATGTAAGATTGCCATCCATTTCTAATCCTACGTTACCAGTAGAACTTGTAGCACCTTCAACAAAAGTAACTAAGTTTTCTTCATCTGTGCTTTCGTTATCTGTTACTAAGACATGCGATGAGTTAGTTGCATCAGGAGCAGCAGCCCAAGCAATATCTGTGCCATCTGATGTTAATATATAGTTTGCAGAACCCTTTGTTAATGCAGAAGGATCTCCACTTGCATCTCCTATAATTAAACTACCTCTAGTTAATCCTGCCATTTTAGCAAGAGTAACTTGATTGTCTGCTATATGAGCAGTATCAACTGAACCATCTGTATAGTGTTCACTATTAATAGCATCATCGGCTATCTTGGCTCCTGTAATAGCATCAGCAGCTAAATGAGCTGTGTCTATCGAACCATCAGTATAATGTTCGCTGTCAAGTGCATCGTCTGCTATTTTTGCACCAGTAATTGCATCGGCTGCTATATAACCAGAAGCTATAGCAGTTCCTTGCCAAGTACCAGTTGAAATAGTTCCAACTCCTGTTATGTTAGTTTGACTTGCAGTTGAAAGAGTACCTGCTATACTTCCACCTGAAACATTTATACCTGCACTAAATACAGGTATCTGGTTCATTGTCACAACTCCATCACTAGCAATAGCTATTGAATCTGTATCTGAGGTATGACCTATGTTTGTCCCATTAATGATTATGTTGTCTACAGTAAGAGTTGTTAATGTTCCTAAAGAAGTTACTCCTGTTAGTGCTGATGACCATTCTGGAGCAGATGCACCAGAGTTAACCATAAGAACTTTACCTGCTGTTCCTATACCTAGTCTTGATAATTGGCTAGTAGAACTAGCATAAGGTATATCTCCTGCTGCTTGGGAATCAAATACATGACCACCTACAGCTTCGTACTCAGTCTGTGATAGCTGAGAACCAACTGATGTATGTTTAAATTCGTTTGCCATTAGCTTGTTTTAACCTCCGTCATTTCCATTGTGAGGAGCCTCGACTGGTCAGGTGCGACATTCCTCGTACTATATACTCTACTAGAAATCATAGAGTCTGTGTATCTTAGGTTTACATAATGTGTTGTCCCATCGGGATCTTGAAGTAACACAAATGGTTCTTGCCTAAGAGTATCTAAGTCAGACATAACCGATGTCTTAACCTGATTTGAACGAACTCTTCTTAGTAGCATTGATCTTTTATCTGATACTTTAACTACTGCTGTCCACTTCCTATAATCAATAGGGTTCCAAGCAGCGTGAAATACCAAGGCATTTATCCTTGGAGATACTCCAGTATCATCTGTTGTAAACACAATTTTAAACCGAATACGATCAAAATTAGTTAATGTGCTTATGTTTGCTGAGACAGTCTGGCCAGATGATGTAAACTTGCCGGTACTTCCAAAAGTGCTCCAGCTTAAATTATCATCGTCTGTAGTGTCATCAGTCTTATAAGATACTGTAACGTATTTACTAGAATCTAGGTTTAATCCGTTAATGGTTAGTTTTACTGCAGCCTTGTTTACATCCGGGTAATTAAAGTTGATATAAGGCGTATAAAAGTTACCTGTTAGTGGGTGTTCAGTTATAGAGTTAAGAGATGGGTTTTCATTTCTAATAGGCATTCTTAGCCTAAAAGCCCTAGGTTCTTTGTTGTTATTCCCGTCTGAACTATCATCATTAACATTGTTACCCAAGACAAACAAGCTCATTCTTTCAGAGCCTTTAAATTTACCCATGCTATCTATTTCAGATACGGAAAAACTAGCAATAGTATGTGCTACATCTTCAGGCGCAGATCCGGGTTCTTCCTGTTGAGTTCTTACTGCAAGTAATTTTACTGTCTTTGATATGTTAGTGCCTGCGAATGAGAATGGGAAAGTGTACGGGAAACCAGCAGACTCGGACTCTAAATCGTCAGCCAAGGCGACAAAAAGATTATTCCTGTCTTGTGTCATTGCTGTAACTCTTCCACCAAAACCTCTATACGCAGGCGCTTTAAATAAATATGACCTATCATCAAATAGGTATGAACCAGAAAAACTACCAAAAGATATTTTAAAAAAGGCCTGATCTCCACCTGCTGCAAAGATAGATCCTCCTCTACCCATTGCTGATTTAAAGTTAGAGTCATCTGGAAACATATTGGCTTCTGGTTGTAAATCTAAAAACTTGTTTGAACTTCTATCGTATTGAAATAAACCATCTTCCCTTCCTACATATACTAAGTCGTTAGCAGAAAACAAGTTTGTTATTGCTCTATCTGAATCACCACATTGTATCTCTGTAGCAAAGTTTGATGCGTCTGTAGGGGATGTTGTAACTGCTACTTGGTTGGCCCTAGTTTTAAATAGTGCCAAATCACCAGAGGCGTTCCTTCCTTTTGAAAAGAATTTAACATATCTGCCGTTACCTGAACTTATATTTGAAGGATTGCTCCAAGTTGCTCCGTCACTTGAATATATATATGTTTCACTTTCACCTCTTGCTGCGTACAGGTTTCCATCAAAAGATTCTAAGTCTGTAATTGAGTGTGAATCGTCAAGATAAACTATATTCCATTTTTCGTTGGTATCATCCCATTTATATATTCCTCTTGAGCATCCAACGTATATGTTGTCTTCAAATTCTTGAGGTTGTGTCCAATCTGCACCACCTTCTGGGAATATTGCAATATCATCTAAAGCCCAGACATCTTCGTCTGCTGAGAGAAGTATTCTAACTTTTAAACTAGAAGCACTGCCGTCTACAGTAATAGATGCAGAAGCAAAAGTAAAAGCTCCTGTAGCAGTTATTGCTGAAGATGATTGTGTTGCTGCAGAATCTATTAGCTGTATCTTTGCATTACCTGAACCTGATATTCTTCTTAGGTAGCAATGTGCAAACACTTGTTTGCTTTGAAATGTATTGTTCCAAGTAATTGCTTGCTCAATGTAGGAACCTGCACCTGTTGATGTAAGTTGTGCACCTCTGTTCCCAGTATTTGCATAAGTTGATGTTGAAGCAAGAGTAACATTAGATGTTGTCCAGTCACTTACGTCATACTCACTATTGTTGTCTAGTTTCTCAAACCTTCCGTTTGATATAAGAATGTCTGATTCATCTGTTTGGTAGCCTAATACAAGCTCTCCTTTGAACATAGACAGCACATTCTCACTATAACCATACCTTGCTCTAGCTCTATTTGCTTCAGTCGCTGTACCGAAACGTGAGATGCTTGGAGCACCGAAACCTCTGTGCCATGAGTCTTGATCTAGCACTAGGCCTATGTCGGGAGATTGTTGTTGGTAGTTAGCTGAATCACTAGCCTGTCTTGGAGGAGCAGGTGAAATGTGTTCTGTTCTCCAACCTCCCGGCACAGAACTATTATCTTTATATAAAGTCAGGCCAATTTTATTACTAGAACCATCGGTTTTACTTATTACTATATCTGAGTTCTGTGGTGCTGTTGACACTAAATTGCTCCTTTATATAGAGGCATAGCAGCCATTGCACCTTTCCCTTGTTCTGCCAAGTTTCTGTAGTGCGCATATCTTCTTTGTGCTGCATTAAGGTCGGTCACATCTAATTGATCCAAGTCCTGTTGAAACCAAAGCATTGCAGCATGAGCATATAATATTCTAAGTTGATCACCCTCTATTTCCATAGTGTCTGAGCCAGAAGATACTGATGAAAGTATGCCCATGCCCTTAACTCTTAAAGTTCTGTCTTTCTGAGTTGCAGCGTGTCTTAAAAGAATCTCATCTCCCTCTTCTCTCCATGACATAATCGGTGTGCCTGTAAGTTTAGGTATTTCACTTTGTCCTGCAGTTGCAATTATTTCGTCTGCATAAAATACAAAAGCATCAGATGCACTTGTTACATGCAAACCTACTTTAATACTTGTAGCTAAATCTGTAGCAACTAAAGTGTGAGTTAATCGTTCCCATCCACCTCCAGAATGAGTTGTACCTGTTGATATGGAATCAGAATCTATTTGTATACAAGCTGAAATTCTACTTGCTGTTCTTGAATATACCCATACACCTACGTTTATCTCTTCACCCTTGTAGTTAGTTCCACTAGGAACTGTAAGTAAAGCCGTATTTACTGAGCCTGCTGCTACTTGAAATTGTGCAGATGAAGTACCACTAAACACCATATAATTGTCAGGACCAGTGGTTTCTGATTCTTGAGTAATACTTGTAAAACTATCATTTACCCAATCAGCAGGTGTAGTTGAATTAGTCCATGTTTCAAAGTCACAATTTAAAGAACTAACTATATTGTTAGCAAAAGAACCTGCATCTATTCTTGGTTCTTCAAATACTTGTCTAACAAACCCTTGCCTTATACTTGTAGGCCTTGCATATCTATATTGATGCCCTGCAAGAGTTAAGGTAATATCATTTACTTCTTTATATAATCTTGGAAAAACATCTTCTCTTGCATCGTTTAACATATCCTTCAGTTGGTCAGGGTCATACCTGTAAATCTCAAAAGTAGCCTGTGTGCTGCTATCTGATGTCAAAGCAGTACCTGATACAGTAATTGTGCCAGAACTTGCTGTATAGTCCGTTACACGCCTTACAGTGTCATCATTATTAGCACTTGTAATTCTTATAAAAGTATCATTAAGTGCATCATCATTGTTAAAACCAGAATCAGCAAGTTCCGTAGATACTACTGATGTGTTTGCTGCAATAGCAGTTGTAGTAGTAAACGAACCTATGTATGCACCAATATACCTCCCGAAACCGGGTATCAAAGTGTCCATAGTAGTAGTTGCCATTATAAAGGAACCTCCTCGGTCTTGCCTGTTTGGACATCAACCCTTATTTTTAGAGGTCTTGTTAGGCCAGACTTGTCTGTTTTCATAAATAACACTTCTTGAGCCACAACTTCGCCTGTTTTAGGGTCTGTTATATTAAAAGTTTGCATGACAGGCATTCTTCCTGCCATTTTTTGACTAGCCAACTTAGCTTTATGATGTTGTACTGTATAGCCATTGTTCTCTTCACGATGCCTTCTTGCTTCTTCGTAGGCTTTCTCTCCTGCTTTGTTGTCGTCAGAATGTTTTGCTGCAAGGTCGCCAGCAATCTGTGCGTGAGATTCCTTATCACCATATCCAATTTTACCCTCTGGAATTACCATTTTCATTCTTCTGCCGTTTTTAGTAACAGTATGCTCTGAAACTGATATCTCAGGTTCTTCTTTAAATATGTTGTTTACGTTGGCTTTAGTATATTTACCCATAAGCCTACTACGCTGCCGTATTTATAATTACGCCATGTATGCCAGTGTTTGCAGTTCCGTAAGATACGTTAATAACTGCGTCTGTGCTTGTAGCTTCAACCATTTTAATCTGAGCCAAAGTATCTGCTCCATAAACAGTAAAAGCATCTCCTGCACTAACTAACACACCTACAGCAGTTGCTGGGTCTGTGCCATCTATTCTGTATCTTATTGCTGCTGTTTCAACTTTAATCTGTGCAAAGTTAACGTCATTAGGTACTGTTAGTGACCTAACTGTAGCATCAACTGCTAATTTTTGATGTCCAAATGCCATGCTTCTCCTTATTCAGATTTTTCAGTAGTTTCTTCTACTTTTTTTTCTTCTTTTTTCTTAGAAGATTTTTTCTTAGGTTGTTCCTCTTTAGGTTGAGGTTTAAATTCAGCCATATTGCTCCTTTTATAGTAGGAGAGGAAAATGAAAGGCTCATTAAACCTAAAAACCTCTCCTACTATTATTAAACTAATTGTTTTAGTTAGTTCCTGATGTTGACGATGCCCATTGTCCACCAACGAATCTAAACCATCCACCAGAGTTTTGGTCTACAATTCCGATTACATTATCGGAGTTGTTACCATCTCTAATTTGAAGTTGTTCATCAGCATCTGACTCATTTTGTATGTATACTTCCATAAATCCAGTTGTTATACCAGTTTCTGAAGCATCTATAGCAATTAAATCTAGGTTATTGCCACTACCACCACAATCAACAAGTTGTAACTTGTCACTTGCAGCAGTAAGCGTTAAATCTCCATCGCTACCACCCATAGCAGTAGTAGATGAGTTAACACTTTCGTATTGTCTAGTACCTACAGTCATTGTTTTATTCTCCTATTTTAGGTAATTTAATTTTTTGAGGTTTTGGTTTCTCCGTTTCCATCTTGGGGAGCTGCTCTTCGTCTTTTGATGCTACAACCTTTGCAGGGAGCTTCATAAGACCACCTTTCTCAAGATACCCAACGATGCTTTCTGGAAACATCCTAGCTTTGGTTTTATCCATCCTAACAGTGTCACCTTTAAGCGACTTAGCAGGTAGATATATGTAAGCCATAGTAGGATCGTCAGACCATTCAGGTTCAGGAAGTTCTTTTAAATTGTTATCCTTAAGATATTTCTCAAGAATTTCTTTCCAAAGATTCTCAAACTTGATTTGTTTAATGATGGTTTCCCATCTGCCTGTCAGTTGAGTAGTCATTTCTTTCTACCTCTCCTACCTCGTCTTCGTTTCCCAGCTTTAACTTGACTAACAGGAGCAACCCTGTCAGTCTTGCCGGAAGACGGAGAACCAATAATTTCTTGTTTAGTTTTGACGAATGCTGGTATGTATTCGCCATAAAAAACTAGACTTTTACCCTTCAACTTAGACCTTCTTTTCATACATGATAAATGATAGGCAACTCTTTCAGTTTTTACTCTAAAGGGGTCACCACTAAGTGAATCATAAATCGTTGTATACAAGTGATCTTCATTGCTGTCGATCATTTTTACAAAGTAATCCTGTTGTTGGGTAGTCATCTAATCTCCTATAGTGCGTCTGATGCACCGAGCATTTCAACACCCCAAGGGTCAGCCACTTGTGCTTCTCCCCATTCACCAACCATTACCATCTCAGTACCTCTTAATGATGCATCTCTTTCTTCTTCAGCTTCCATTTCGTGAGCCATAGCCAAAGCTATTGAGTCTGGTACGAATACAGCACCCTTAGAATCTCCAGATCCATCTCTTGTTAATACGCCAGATTGGTATATTGGAACACCAAATACCTTTTCGTTTCCTCTGAAGTAATTTGAAATAACCTCAGCAGTTACACCTTCTGGGATTGGCTGTGCAGCCATACCAGTTGATCCACCACCTTGGATACCAGTTACTTCTTGAACGAATGCTCTTATTTGCTCTGGGTGGAATACTCCACTTGCAGTTCCCGGAGCCATTCCGTAAGAAGCGTTGTTGTCAGTTTTTAAGTAAGACACAGCTCCTGCAACGTGGTAGTAAGTAAGGAAACTTCCTCCTGATCCGATTGAGTTTGTAAAACTGTCGAACAGAGTTGTAAGGTCACTTTCTAGTAACCTTCCTAAAGCTCCACCCTGTACATCTCCAACGTGTGAAAGTATGTCTTCGTTATTTTGTCGAGTTAGTCTATCCGAAACAAAAGTCATGATACCATGCTCAGAAGCAGTTACGCTTGTCACAGTAGTAGAAAGTTGTTGAGGAACTGATATATCTACACCTTCTGTTAGTGCTGCTGCATCGTTTCTACCCCAAACTGGAATGTTAACTTGCTTTGCACCTTTAGGGATGTCATATCTTGCCACTAACTGGTTTGTAGGACCAGCAGGTTCAATGTTTGCTATTGCATTAGCAATAACAATTTTTGACATATCTGACAGACTCGAACTATTTGATAGTGATAGTCCACTTGCCATTGTTTTATTCTCCTATTTATAAAGTTGTATAGCCGTTATTTTTGATTTCTCGTTGGCCTTTTCTGTACTGGTCAGCATTTATGTTGCCCGAAGCCATTTCTGATGCTAAATCAGATATAGTGCTGAATCTTTTATTTCCAACTTTCGGTGCACCATCTGTACTAGGAGGTGGAGAAGTATTTTCTTGCTTAGGTTGTTCCTTAGCAGGTTGTTGTGTCTGTGGAGTCTTTAACCTAGATAAATTTTGACTTGCTAGTTGCACTAACTGTTGGTCGGTCATATTAGGTGTAGCGCCTTCCCAAAGTCTTTGGTCTTGCCTTACATCAATATTTAGACCTAACGCCATTGCTGCACCTGTAGCTGCAGAATAAACCTGAGAGAAATCTCTCTGAGGCTGTTGCTCTTCAACTGTAGGTTGGGCCGGTTGTTGTGCCTTTTGCTTCCAATATTCAGCTTGGTCTTCAGGATCCATTTGAGATAAGCGTTGTTGTTCAAGAGCTTCCGTATGCTCTTTATACCCCTTAAGGTTCTCGTCAATAGACTGACGCATCTCTTTTACTTGTTGTGCAGTCCAGTTAACTTGGTCTCCTCTGAGCTTATTCATCTCTTTAGAAACAGTATCTCTAACTATCTCTGCAACATCAACTTCCTGTTTAGGCTGTTCCTCTGCCTTTTCCTCTACCTGTTCTTGTACTTTATCCTGTACCTGTTCAGAAACCTTTTCAACGATTTCCTGAGCTTTTTCCTCTGCCGTAACATCATTATTTTGCTCTGAGGCCGAAACCTCGTTTTTTTCTGTAGTCATTTGAGCCGTAACTCCTTAATTAAATTTATTAATTACAATTATTATTATAGATTATTCTCTATATATATATATATTATAAACTCTTTCTCTCTCTAAATGTCAATAGTATTCAGGAAATAGTTCTTTTCTGTTTCTCATTAAATAAGTCCAATCAACAGGTGAAGATATGTCTCTCCAACTGTATAATTCTGTTGGATTTTGTTCTCCAACTATTAACCAAGCATCAGACAATAGTTTATTATCATACCCATTTCTATATACCCAAGCATCTAAGTATGGATCATTTATTCTTAAATTTTCCCGTACTTTATTTCTTACAGATATAAATTCAGCTAATCTTGGGTCTTCTTCTCTTAAAACCCTTTTAAAGTCATTACTTGCTGATTGATAATTATCATAATACTTTCTTTCTACATCTGGGTATTGCGCTAAAGTAGCTTGATCAGCACCTTCAAAAAACTTACTGCCAAATATATGTGACCCTAAAACAAGTTCAGCTTCAAAATCATTAAGGTCTTTTTTCTGAAAACGTATACTAACTATTTGGTCATATAGTTCTTTGTTTCCACCTAAGTCATTTTGCAAAAACAACCTGTCTGCTTGTTTTAATGCCTGATAATCAAATTCTCCGTTTGCTAAATCAAACTCAGGATTATCAAAAACTTTTTCCATATAAAGATCAACATAATACTTCATTGTGTTTTCTACATTAAAGTCTCTTTGTTGATTCTGATATGCTTCTACGTCATTTGTTATTAATTCGTCAATTCGATCATATTTTTTATTAAGTAATTCTTTTCGTTTATTTTTAAACACTTTTAAAGCAGATTCATATTGTAATGGGCTTGATGCCAAATTGCCTTGCTTCAATTCTTCTGTAAGTGCTTCTATGTCAAATTTATGTTTTTGATTTATTTCATTGTATTTTTCATAAAATTCTTCCATAAAATCAGGACTATTAGGTGCTGCTTCAGCATAAACCTTGTCTGCAACTTGTTTTAAGATAGATGCATCATTCTCTATTTGGGTTCGTTCATCTTCTGACAAACCCTCAAGAATTTCCGATGGTGGATTAGCAAGCCCTGCTTTCTGCAACTCACTTAAATCTTTCCATTGTGTCATTTTGTCTACACCACTAGGAAATCTGCGTGCAGCAATTTCATCTCTAACATGATAAAGTTCATCCCAGTTTGACCTAGGATATTGTTTAACACCTAAAGGATCTAATGCTTGCAACCAATAAAAATCTAATTCTAATCCAGCAAGATTAAAATCAGGTTCTCTTGAGGCCCTATTAATATCATCTATAATTGCACCTTGTATTGAAAATGGTACAGGAACTGCTAATTTTGCAAGAGATTCCATTGGTGTAATATCGTAACCAAAAAAATCTTCGCCTGTTGCTATATCCCAAACACTTCCACCTATAACAGAAGATTTTGACCTTACTGTTCTTGAATAAGGATTGTAAATTGTTCTCCCACCTTCGCCTGTTGTTTTTCCTGCTTTCCAAAAATCCCAATCGGTAAAGGCTTCAGGGCTGTCCATAGATATTTCAGCAGACTCAGATAACATTCTAAAAACCGGAGTAAGAGTTTGAGAGAAACCAACAGTTTCGCCAGTAGGCATTTTTATTGAAGCAAAACCTCCTGAAGACGGATCAAGGTTTAACTCTCCACCTGTAATATCAGATAACTCTTTCATTAATATTATCTGACCCATGGCAAGTTTTGCCCATGCCTCTCTGGCTAAATCCCCTCTTAGTCCTCCCCTAAATACATCAACTGACAAAGCTGTAACACCTCTAAACAATCTTGGGGAGAAAAATGCTAAAGCGTTTTCAATCGATTGTTGTGTTTGACCTATCCCCATAGCAGCAATATCCATTGAACCAGAAGAAGCTCTTATAAAATGATTTAAGTCTTCTATTTCATCAAGAGACTTTGCTAAAGGCTCATACGCTTCGTAAGTAAGTATTTTATATGCATCAAGTGGATCACTATATGTACCTTGAAGTTTTTTACCTATTTTGCCTCCAACATCTTTTGTGCTTGCATATAATGGTATGTCTGATTTATAAACATACTTTTGACCAGTAATTTTACCTAACGCCTTGGCAATTAAGCTTGCACTTTCAAAATCTTTGCCACCTTTATTATACAAATAGAAAAAGTCAGAGGTTCTTGCACCTAAAGGAATCCCACCATCTATCATTTTCTGAATTGTATCTGTATGATTTGCAATAAACTGATAATAGATTTTTTCATCTTTTAAAGAATCAACCATTAGTTTAGTTCCTGTTGCCCAACCCTTTGGATCTCTTGCCAAAATAAATTGACCCTGTAAAAGTGGTGCAGCCAAATCCAAGTTAGCATAAATACCTTTCATAGCATTACCAACTTTTTCTGTAAATTTTAATATTCCGTTTGCACCTCTTACAAATGCTTTTGCAGCAGCGTACTCTTTAATTACCAAAGACAACTGGCTTTCAAGGCCTTCTACTTCTGTTACTCCAAGTGCTTTTGCTATTTTTTCTCTTGATGATCTTTTAATATTTTTTGAAGCAATCGCATTTTCAGCATCTGTCATTTTAATAAAAGATGCATATTGATTTTTAAATTCTTTTGTATCTTTTGCGACTTGTTCAATTTGTTTTAATCTTTGCCTATAAGCAGAGTTCGGATCTTTTTTTAATTTTTCAATGCTTCTATTTATTTCTCGAAAAGCCATTGGTTTTTCAGTGCCTGCAAGTAATTCAACACGATCAATTTCTTGTTTTAACTCAGGAAAATGATTTGTTAAACTGTTGTAATCTCTGCCCGTAAAAACGTCTGCCTTGGGATTTGTAATTTTGTCTTGTAGTTCTTTAACGCCATCTTCAAGCATCTTTCTGCCTGCAAATCTTCCTTTAGAAGTAAATTTTAATGCTGAAATATTAAAAGCCCTTTGTGTTAACTCATCATCAAATTGAGCTTTATAAGTTGAATTTAAAATACCTCTCATAATGTCAAAAGGATCATTTTGGTATCTACCACCTTCTTTAATAAAGTTTTGCAATTCTTCTTCTGGAACAACTCTTACTTTGCTTGGATCATATTGGCCTCCAGCAAGTAATATTTTTTCTGCCTCTTCGCTTTCACCAACAAGTCTTGCAGGTATTCTACCAATGTAAGATTCTCCTCTTGTCCCCGGAATAAAGGCTTTTCTGTCATACCCTTTTATGTTTCTTGCAAAAACTTCTTCCATTCTTTCATTAACCATGTTTTGGTATTTTTTTATCCATTTTCCTGTTGGAGTAAGCATTGCATCACCTGCATTTTTAATATTAGGGTTGCCTGTTGCTACTAAAATTTTCCAATATTGTTGATCGCCTTGTGTTGTAAAAAACTTGCCGAGAAAATCTGAAGTAGGGAGTATTAGCCTTCCATCTTCTGTTGTCTTTGGTACTTTTATTCCAAGGCTTTTAAGAAGTTGTTGTGTAATTTCTGTATTTCCAATTTTGGTAACACCTGTAGTAGGATCAAATTCTATAGGACTTCCTATTCTTTTAAGTTCAGCAAAACCCGGAGACTTTTCAATAAGATCAGGTATTGCTCTTGTTTGTTGTAGCCACACTTGATGTGCACCTTCTAAAAACTCACTTGGGTTGTCTCCAAAATTGTTAAAAACATTTCCTGCAATTCGTGCTCTTGGTGATATAAAGCTATAAAATAACCTTTGCACTCTTCCTGTTACACCTTTGCCTGTAAGTATAGTAGATGCTTTTGGAGTATCGTATAAATTTTTTGCATTTAGATCTATGTCTCCTGCTTTATCAAAATTTGACCTAGGGCCTTTGGCTCCATACCTTACATTAGTTGCATCATCCATTATGCCTCTAGATATTTTTCCAATAACCTCATCGTTTACAAGCAAGTTATTTAAGTCTTTTAAAAATTTTTCTGATTCTTCTAGGTTTCTTAATTTTCCATTTACAAAAGTAACTGCTTCTGAGTCAGGATTTATTTTAAGTGATTTTCTTACTCTTTCCTGATCAAAATATTTTGCCCTAGATATTTCTGAAAATAAATCTTCGTATATGGTTTTAAGTTCATGTCTTGTGTATCCAAGCACTTTGCTAACTTCAGGTCCTGCTTCAAAACCAGCTCTAGTTGGTAAATCATCAGGATTTACAAATTTATAAATATTTCCGTAAGACAAAACTTCTCCTGCTTCATCAGGATTAAGTTGAACTTTAGGAACTGTAAGACCATCAGCGCTTTTTGATTTATTTAAAATCTCTGCTCCAAGTTCTTTAGGAGCTAACAATCTTTTACCTTTTGATATTTTTGCAAGATATGCTATTTCAGGTAAATGCAATGGATCATAAGTTAATTCTAATCCAAGTTTTTTAGAAGTTTCAGGTATATTAGTTAAACCAGAAGGTATTGGTTCACCTTTAAGAATAGCCTCCATAGCAAGTTTTTTGTTTACATCTGCGATTGCGTTGCTTTCTCCAAATCTTTCAGCCTGTTTAAGAGGATTAAATAAAGTAGAAAGATCATCTAATATTCCCTTGTCGTCTACTGTTGAAATCCCTAAAGAATTTAAACCTAATTCAATAGCATCATTAACATTGCCATAATCTCCAATATCTGATTTATCGTATGCTTGAACAACTTTATTGCTGTCTGTTTGTAGCTCTTCTTTAGTTTTCTTTAAATTTTCTGGATTAAAAGGGTTAGGTGGTAAATGATCTGAAGCAGTTATTCCTTGTTCTCTCATCTGTTTACCCAAATCATTTAAAGCATCTAACTGAAATGTTCTTCCTTGAATAGACTTACCCATATTCATAAGCTCAAAAGGAGTTTTATCTGAAAAAGGAATATCCGTAGTTCCTAAATGCGCTATTGCTGAAACAGTCTTTTTCACCCCACGATCAAGTTGCTCTAAAATACCAGAGCCCCATTTAGCCAAAGGATTTCTTTTATCAACTTGCTCTAAACCTAATTCGGCCTCAGTACCACCGGCAGGCTTTCTTAATTCTTCTGCAGCAGGAATTTCTAAACTTGTTTGAACTTCTGGAACTTGAGCTTCAATTTCTTTAACTCTTTTTCTAAATTCAGCTTCTTGTCTTCTTTTTCTAGCTTGTTCAAAAAGCCTTGGATCAGGTTGCTGAAGAAAACTTTGTAACTGGTTTGCTCTTGCTTTATCTCTTAAACTTGTTTTTCGAGGCTGATACCTTTCAAGCATTAGAGCCTCACAGAACCGATTGTACTGGCAGCTCTATTTCCTGTACCGGGTGTCACTCCTAACGATTCAAGAATTGCATCGCTTGATGTTGCTCCTTCTCCTGCTCTTGCGCCAAGATATATTTCAAGGGCAGTCGGGTCTTGTTGTTCAAGTTGCGCTAATCTTCCTGTTGTAAGTGGGGTACCTGTCTCAATCGACCTTAATACATCTGCAGGAACTGCTGCTGCAATTTCATCTAAAAATCCTTGAGATGCTCGTTGTGCTGGTGCTCCTCCAGATAAATCAGAAATTGCTGTACCTGCAGGCTGTGAAAATCTAGATTGATTATATTGTTGCGTTGGTAGGTAGGCACCTAAATCTCTTAATATGTCTTCTACTGCACCTCTTCCACCTAAAGCAGCAACTGTTCCGGGTTGAAATAATTGGCCGGCAGCTTGTATTAGTTGTGGGGTTGAGGCTATTCTAGCCTGTTCTATTGCGTTTTGACCTTGCATTCTTGCAATTTGTATTGCATTTCTTGCTGATTCAAGAGCAGGTTCTGCTGATATTCTTTCTCTTTCAAGTTGAAGTTCAATAAATTCATCAGCTCCTAAACCTTGTCTTTGTAGTGACATAGATTGTTCTGCTGTTAAATTATATGGATTGGTCCTTATCTTTTCAATTTCAAGCTGATCTTCTCTAGTTAATCCATAAGGGTTAGCATTAACTTCTGCAATAGCAAGCTGATTCTTTTGATTTTGTGCTTCTCTAGACATAAGCAAAGCGTTACCAATATATTCGTTGTAGAACTCTAATAACAGTTCTCCTGCAGGGTCAATAGTAGGTACGACAGTTGTAATTGTGTCTGGGACACCTGCTGCTGCAGCTTCTTTTGGATCCATTGCTAAAAATGCTGGATTAGGAACAGTCTGTTCTACTTCTCTAGTTAATTGTGCAAGCAACTCACCCGGAAACTCTGGTAAAAATGGAGTTCCATTTTCATTAAACTTAAGTGGCTGAGATATTTGCTTAAAGAATTTGTTTAAGAATACTGTGTCAAGTCCAGCACCTTCAACTTTTTGTCTGGCAAAGCTATATGCATCTGAAAGTTCTTTTTCACCTTTTACGCCAATACCTGTTTCAAATCCTGAGAGTTGACTTTCCAAACTAGCCATATTTGGGTTAGTGAAAACAGCAGGAGGGCTACCATCTTTACCTGTTGATGGCCCATCCTCAAGGCTGTCTTTATTTGTTTCTTTGTTTGGATCCTCAAAATCTTCTTGTATATTACTGTCAATAAAAACATTTCTCGCTGACTCTGGATTTAAAAAAGGTGCGCCTACGGCTAGTTGCATGTCTTCTCCTCCTCCTCCTGCACCTGTAAATATATTACCTACTGCGCCTGCAATATCTCCTGCTGCACTTGCAATGTCACCACGAATCTCAGCTCCTGTATCTCCATATGGGCCTCCGAGTCCTAACAATCCTCGGTAAGCATCATCGACAGACGTAAATCCTAAATCTTCTTCACCTACATTTCGGGCCGATTTTTTTCGGTCTAACCCTAAATAACCCGGATCATCGAAAAAGTTTTGAGCACTAAAAAAAGGCCCAAGAGGTGCTCCTGTACCTGTACCTGCTGCCATATTGCTAATTCCTGCAGCATCAAGCATTGGAGCTGTTCCACCAACTACTGGTTGACCACCTATATCCACCTGTCTGTTTTCAGGTAAAATCTCTTGAGTTCTTGATCCTACAATATTTTGCAAAACATCTGGACTGCCAACAAAATTACCTTGAGGTATCTGGCCTAGTATTCCTGATTGCCTATTTTGCATATTTGCTGCATTTAAAGATGCTTGGTTTTCTAGCCTTCTTTTTTCTGCAGCAGCAGAGAAAGCTGTATCAGCTAATCCCGGTGTTGCAGGTGTTGGGGGAATAAAAGATTTTTGTTGTTCAAGCAAACCACCAGTAACTGCAGATGGGCTAGTGCCCGGTGAAAGCATACTTGTAGATTGATTTACATTCTGGTTTTGCCTTCTTCTTCTTGCTTCTTGCTCAGGAGTTTCACCTGTGCCGTAATCAAATATTGTCATTGTTGGAATCCTCTAAGTAGTTTTTCCAATGCTTCCTCTCTATTTTGAGGAGTTTTACCTTTAGGTTCTTGTGGAGCAGTCATGTTTTTATACTGATCTCCTACAGTTCCTAAAAATCTTTTCATCAGGTCATCTGTTTCTTTAAATGCGTTGTCTATAAAGCTGTTCGCCATTTTAAGCTCCTAATCCGGGACCAATATCTCTGCCCGGAACTCTCCTGTTTCCAGTTCTAGTTGGAGATGCTATCTGTCTTGCAACAAGATTCTGCTCTTCAACACTTCCCGGAATTACAGGCCTAGTATTAGTTTGCACTCTTTCTCTCTCAGATGCAAGTGTCCTAGGTGGTTGATTCACTGAACTAAAGTTTCCAGCGTTTGGTAATTGTTGAGCCCCTTGAGTGTTTAAAATATTTTCTGCTATCTGTTCAGCCTGTTCAGATGAAGTTTGCCCGGCGCTTGCAGATTCAATTATCTGAGCAAGTAGAGGGACTCTTCGTGCAGCTTCACCCTGTAGGATCTGCTGTACCTGTTCAGACTTCAAGAACTCTTCTGCAAGCAACCGAGTCCTAACATCCAAAGCATTTGATACTCCAGCCTTTCTTAGTGAAGTGTCGTGATCTACGAATCCTGCTCTCCATAAGTTTGACCATAAGTTTAGTTTTCTTTCTTGTTCCTCTGGTGAAGTAGGAGTTAGTTGTACCATGTTTACAGTATGATTCCTGATGTCATTTGGCCTGATTACAGCATCAAGCGCACCTGCCTCTGTTTTACCAAACACAGTTACTTTGTCTTGAATTACATTTTCTACAATGTGTAAAACAATAGAGTTTCTATTTTGAAGGCCTCTTTGAGATGCTTCAACGTAAGGACCAAAATTTAATGCTGCGATACCTGCTAATACAGCAGTGTGATATCCAGATGCTGCACCTTGAGGTCTTTCTCCTCTTACAACTGCAGGAGCAGTATTTGATTCTATTGCTCTGCTCATCATGCTTTGTGCAATTTGAATTGCTGCCGGAGGTTCAGCCACCTTTGATGCTTCTACTGTTACGTTTTGAGGCATAAAGTTTTTAGCACCCGGTGTTTCTTCGTATCCATCCATTACTTGTTCAGTTATACCCGGAGGTCCTCTAAAGTCTCTAGTCGGCCATGCTGAATTTGCTACTATGTCCATGTACTGTGATGCTAATCTTGATTCTGCCCTAAGCATATCGAAGTTTCCATGAAGGATTCCTCTGTATAAATGTTCAGGTTCTGCATCTTCAGTCATTAAACCAGTATGTGGCCAATACTGAGTGAATGGTAAAGTTTTGTATCCGTGTCGCCTTGGCTCAAGCGCAAATCTTCCATCTGCTAAATAAGCTACTTGTGTCTGAGACCAGTATTCTACGAACTCTACTCTTCCTGTATTTGGGCCATCCCAATCAGGAAAGTGAGCCGATACCCAGTCTGCATCTACTTCGTAATAATGGATTATCCATCTTGGATTCTGTCCATTGTTTAAATCCCAAACGCAAGTTTTAGGATTAATTGGTGTGGAAGTCATTGGAAAGTTTAAGTTTCTGTTTTCTAAAACATCCTTAACTTTTTCCTTGTAGTCCGAATCGTCTTCACCCTCTCTTGGAGGTTCTGGGAAGTCCTGCCACCTGTTAGCAGCAAACTCTGTTTTCTCCCAAGTCACTCCATACAATGCCATTTGTTTTGCAATTTCTCTTCTTGTAGGAGAGAACTGCTCTAGCATATGATTGGCTCCCTTTAAAAACTTTTCTATAAGTTCGGCTCTAGCTTGTCCTCTTGAACCGGGAGCAGGCACTGATATATCTAAAAACTGTGGAGTAACGTGTGCAACAAGAGAATTAATAACAGACTGGCTTGTTCCCAGTCTAACTAGGGATCCTGTCTCAGGAACATCAAAATCAAATTCACCTAAGTAAAATTCTTCTGCTTCTGAACAGTTGTCATAAAAATCTTTAAACTTAGTCTTGCCCTGTACCAACTTATCTTCGATAAGCTCCTGACTAACTAAAGGTTCGTTGATCGGGTTTGCACCCTCTCTTTCTATCTCCTCTTCAGGATCAGCAGACATTGATTGTTGCCCTTGATATGAAACCATTATTCCTCTTATTTACTGTTGACAATAAGGTCTCCAGCTTCTGGATCAATACCCATCGCTTCTTTCCTCTCTTGCCTCCATCGTTTTAATCGAGATGACTTCTTGGAGTAGTTTGAGTTTAATGGTGTAATACCTTGCTTAGATACGGGAAAGAATTTTTGATCACCCATTTCCAAAGCAGGATCGCAAGCCATTAAAGCTAAACATTCTGCATCCACCCAGTCATCATGCCTCCCAGACACAGTATAAAACGTGTGTCCTCTGTTTGCCGTTTCCCTATGAGCAATGTCTTCTAACTGACTTATTAGTTTACTCCAACTTTGTGGAAATGCAACAGTCTGTTTTTCCAAAGAGATAGCATAATCTAAAAACAACTGATATTTTTTGGCTGCAGTAAAGTTATATCCTACTACGGGAATCGACTCTTCAAGCAACTCTCTAAACAAGACATCTTCTCCGATTTGACCACCTAGACCTGTCGAGTCCATGTAAATCTCTTGTACACCCCATCTAATAGCCTCACGCTTAATGGTTTCAACTTGCAGGGACCAGTCAGTCTTCAATAATTCAAATGCGAACACAGAAGTTCTGGATTGCCTGTCTTTTATCACCATAACTGTTGCGTCTTTGCTTCTACCTATGTCCAGCCCTGCAACATAGAACCTATCTTCTAAGGGCCTAGCCAGTTCTACAGAATCGGGTTTCGTGTAGGCTGCCGGAATATTTCTGAAGAAGTTACCTGCACCTTCTGGTTGATGAGCCATATAGAATCTCTCCCATATGTTTTCTGTCAATGTAGCTTTTTCTTCTTCTATCTCCAACTTGTCGTCATCTGTTAAATGAGGGTTGTCAAACGTAGATGCGTGGAAAGCCTGTCTTCTGCTTGAGGGGTTATCTTTAGCCATCTTAAAGTTACGAGCAAACCAGTGCTGTGAACTTTCTGGAGGGATTCCTTCTACGATTGCTCTACCCATTCTTCCCGGAGAGTTTAGTGTAGGCCGTACTTTATTCCAAGCAGCTTCCTTGATATCCTGACTCTCTGCCATGTGTAGAAAATCCAATCCTACAGTTTGCAGTCCTTCTGGATTATCTGCCGATTTAAGTTCCCAGAATACCGATCTCCTCCATCTCCCGTTTATCCATTTGCCGTTTGCATCTTTAAAATCTAACCACACGTTTAGTTCATCGTGTTTAAATCCTCCACCTCTGCCACCTCTTTGGTTGTCACGTTTTTGCCTTACAAGTTCTTCTGGAATAATAGATTGCATTTCGTTCCACTGCTGTAACATCTGTGCTCTTGTTGGCGCAACTGTCCAAACGTGGATAGGAGGAATAAGGTCTGCTTGATCAGCACTGAGCTTAGTTGTAGTTCCCGGAAATACGACAGGGGTGAGAGAAGCCTCTTTAATGACACCAAGCGCCTCGTTCAATGCCGATCTAGTCTTCCCTGCACGCCTGCCAGCTTGTACAAATTTAATTTTGGCTTCTGCATCATGCATTTTCTCCTGCCAAGGATATGGCTGATACATTATAAACCGGGTATTAAGGTTGGTGGGTCTTCTTCTTCCTTGACCTCTTCAGCCTCTTGTTTTTTCTTTTTGCTAAAATCAGGTAGTCCGTCATCATAAGATAGGAGTTCTGAGTTGTCTACTGTGTAACCCTCTAATACTCCGGGACCATTTTCCTGTTGATCCATATAGTGTTTTATTTCAGGCCTGTTACCTACGTTTTCTACAACATCCAACATACCTGCCTCTAAAATAAGTTTAATCGCAAAGTCCGTACCTGCCTTACCCTGTGCTTTAGCATCCTCTAAATGCATGAACTGAATCATGGCAGCTTCTTGTGCATACAGCGTATTTAGTTGCGCAGTGGTTATTCTTGACTTACGTTTACTCTGTGGTATTTCTGGATACGCACCCTCTTCTCTGTATTCTCTAAGGGAATCAAAAAATTCAGGACACTCTTCTATCTGAACCTTTAGTTCATTGGCATCCCACCCAAATTCCTCACACATCTCTCTAAGTGCAACATTACTCGATCCGTATGTCCCAAGCAGTATATAGACCTTCCTGAGTCTTCTAGGCCACCTTTTCCAAGCAGGTATTACCTTGAGCACCCTTTTCTCGATAGCAGTAAAACCCGTACCTATTCTCGCAATTATCTCTTGTACATTAACGACCATTACTTTTTCTTTTCCCTTCTTTTTTCAAATTAGATTTAGCAGTGGTAACTCTTAAATTAGACTTTCTATTGTTCTTGGGATTATTGTCTTTATGATCTGCGTGCTTTCCGTCACCTACTTTAAGTCCAAGCATTCTTCTAGCAGCATTACGACTGGCCCTTTCCTTAACTCTATTGGGCTTATTTCTTTTCTCCCACGCTAACTCTTTCTTATAATCCCTCTTTCCATTGGTCATAAATGGCATTAGAGTTCCAACCTCTCAATAAACACCGGAGTATTGTCTCCCATATAAGCCCCAGTCACATTATAATCAAAGTGCTCTATGGCTTCCTCGTCACTCATACCTTGATCCGTCAGGATCTCAATACATTTGGATTTATCGTATACTGCCATGAATTTAGAAAATTGTTGACCTATTCCAATGAAGGCCTCATCAAAGCCGTCAGCTAATAGTATTTCCATATCAGGGTATTCTTCATGAATTTGATTAGATAGTGTCATTGTTAATCCTCAGCGCTCTTATTGCCATATATAATATATTAATACACTCCTCTCGTCTATCGGCGCATTTTTAGGGAAGAAATTAAATTAATCCATGATCGATTATATTTAATAGACAAGTCTATTATATCATATGAGAGAGAGAGTGTCAAGTACTAATATTAGTTATTAGAACATAAGTTCTATTATGAGAGAGTGAGTGAAATACTTGACATATATATATATTAATGATATACTTATCTCATAAGTTAATTATTACTTAATTAATTAATAGTTAATCATTATTAATATAATTAATTATATAAATAAAGGTTGACAATTTGAGAGAGAGATGATAAGATACTTATAGAGATTAAAAAGTAACACTTAATCAAATAGTTAAGGAACTCTTTAAAGAAAAGCTAGTATAAGCACTGCAAAGCAGATAATTACTAAAAGATACTTGACAACTGAGAGAGAGAGTGATATAATAATCTTAAGACTAAAAGAGATTAACAATTAAATAATAGCCTAACATAAATGGCACGGAGTTGAGAATTATGGTAACTATAACCAAGTTCTACCCTAAGCAGTATTGCAAGGTATCAGGTCGTGAGCAAAACGTATCTAGATGTCAAAGCAGGGGACATAAACAATGTATCCCTACAGCTAAGGTAGACAATAAAAAAGACTGGAAGTCTGAGAGATTTACAGAGAGTATGTTTAATAACATCTCTAGCATCTCAGAGATCCCAAGTAGAAGACAAGTTAAGAATAAGAAGACTAAGGGTATAGGTGGAGCAATGCCTAAAGATTGGATTGCATATAAAAGTAGGAGTATTAAATTCCCTAGACTAAAAGATAGCCAACCATTTACTATAAAGACTTAACTTGAGAGAGAGAGTGTAGTAGTATATAATTAAATAGTTAGATGAGCCAAACTAACAATAAATAAACATGGCACGAATATTAAGAGAGTGAGATCGATCAGTAGAGATTTAAAGATCGAATGATTGGAAGTTGAGCAATGTATAGTTCATTACTAATCAACTCAACAGATCGCAAGACGCTAGTCGGTCACACTCTCACACATAACAACAATAGCACCTAAGGAGGTTTCAAATGAAATCATTTTATGCACATATAGAAATAACCCAAGCATTAAAAAATAAAAAGAAAGGAGAACGACTTAAGAAAAATATCTTAAAAGCACATTTAAATTATATGGAACAATTTACAGTACATGAATTAATGGACATGATTAAATCAGATACTTTAGAAGGTACAGAATATTATGACAATAGTGACGGATATGGATCGATTAGGTTGTTCGGTTGGCTTGAAAGAATGGTGAGTGAATCCCACCATATAGAAGTTAATTATAATTTTGATGCTAAAGGTAGAAAAGTAAAAGACTAACAATTAAATATAAACAACACATTAAAAGAGGTTAAAAAATGAACAAGTACAAATTTGAAATAAATATTTTAAAAGAAGTATACAAAAATTGGTCGATAAATTTATACCAATTAAGTAAGCATAAAACTTATTTAGTTGTAATATCTTATTTTGATATTAACACTACCGAAGTAAAGCTTTTTAATAACTTTAAGGATGCTAAAAATAAGTTTTATGACGTGGTTTATGAGTGGGAGGAAAACAATAAACGTATTTCATTGGTTTAAACAAGCAATAAACAATACATTAAAACTGGAGGTTTTAAATGAAAATTAAATTAGACGCAACATCTTGGAACTATAAACAATTAAAAAGTTTTTTTGGGATACAAAATAAAGATCAATTAATTCATACATTACTTACAATTTTTAAAGATAAAAAAGTTAACAAAGAATGGGATGATAAGGATCATATTCACATTGAAAAATATTTAGAGGCAATAGACTTAAATGAGTTGTTTACTAAGTGTAACTGAGGAGGTTTTAAATGACTACCGAACAAAAAATATATAAAATGCTTACAGAATCAACTGGCCAACATTTTTTAGATAGTGGAGGCACAAATAATAGACACTGGCAACAAAACCAAAAAAAGACACTTGAGGATTTTCAAAATGAAAAACATTTTCAAGTTGAAAAAAAAGAATGGGGAGACAATCAAGTTCAATGGTTGTTAACAATATCGTTGTTTCATCATCTAAGCGATTCCCTGACTTATGACGAACAAGAAACCAACAATTTAAATAGTTTCTTAGAGTCTGAAGGGTTCGCAAGTGATAGAGAGGGGATTGATGAGTATGCGTCTGCTGGATATTGTGCAGGTGGTCAAGAATTAAAAAGTATCAATTCATATAATGAGGATTGTGATTTATCGCAAACTATTTTATTTCATTATGTAGGCGATTTATTTGAATCAGATATTATATATCTACAAATTCACAATGGAGCTGATGTCAGAGGTGGTTACACGGATATTGTAGCGTTCAAAGTTGATTGGGATATGCTACTAAATTGGTACTATTCAGAAGATGAAATTCTGGAACAATTCGTACCATGTTTAATATGCAACGATGAGGACTGTATAGACAAGAACGGCACACACATAACAAACAATATGGTAACGGGATTCGTATTACCAAATTTACAAACAATTAATTAAAACTTAGGAGGTTTTAAATGATAGTAACAATTAAAAAACCAACAGCTACAAAAATAAAAAAGCTAGTTGATGACGGAGTTCAGGTTTATTGGGCCAATGAAGGATACATAGTATCTAAAGACACTTTAGGCAATTACAACGTGACTTATGAATATAATAATCATTGTATAGGCTTAACAGATAAAAAAGGGAATTTATTAAATACCAATCAAAAATATTTTTTTTTTGCTAGGAGGTAACGGACAAGCAACACAACTAAATAAAACAATTTACTATAAACAAAAAAAAGAGGTTAATTATGATTACTAAAAACAAATGCCCATTCCATATAAACGCTAAAAGGTCAGATATGATTTCTAAATTGATTGAAGAAGATTACTATCAACCTTTAGCCAATGGCTATGACGTAAACAAAGATGAATTGTTTAAATGGATGATGAGGTTAACAAATAAGCAACTGCTAGAAATTTTAATGACAGATGAACATTATGGAATATGTTGGTGTAAAAAGGAGCAAGAATGAAAAATTACAATGCAGGTACACAGCAAGATTTAATTATTGCTGAAATGAGAGACAAGCTAAAAAAACTAAATGAAATAGATTTTCTAAAACATTTAGAAGAATTATACGAAATAGATTTGGAAGCAGAGCAGGAGTAACTCTCCTGCTCGATATCGTTTTAGTAAAACAACCTATAAAGGAGGAATTAATATGAGTAGAGATATGTCAGAAGTGATAGATGACTATTCACTAGATACTTATGGTCATACTAATTGGGCTTATGTAAGCACACTAAATGATGAACAAAAATCATGGGCAGGAACTATTGAGGGAGAAGTAAAGTTTTACCATGAAGATAAGTGTTGGGGTTGTGACAGAATAATTAGTCAATGTGAAGATAGTGATTATTGCAAAGAAAGAAAAGCAGAGGAGCAAGAATGAGTAGTTTTACACAAGACGCAGTATGTAGCGTCTGTAAATCAGACAACGCATACCAAGAACATTTTGACGATGATGAAATCGGTCACATTTATGGTTGCTTTAATTGTGGTTTTTATGATGTGTACAGAGAAGATCCTGACACAGAAGAAATCATAGAAGATTATCAGGGCTATGACCATGAATACAGAGAGCAAGATAAGGAGCAAGAATGAGTGATCTATCTAAGCTAACAATTTATAGAGTTCAGTATTGGGATGAAGAAACCAATGAGGTCTATGAACTTACTCATAAAGCAGATGTAGTGGAAGTTGATGCAGAAGAAGTGATGAGTGTATTTACCTCTGACGGAATTGAAACAACTGATGAATTAATAAAACTAGGAATGATGAGAAAGGAGTAAAGATGTACGGAGTTGAGAACGCACACTTCAAGTCTTATGAAACTGACAAGTTCATAACAGAAGTATTGCTAGAAGAACAGAACCCTGTGGACAGGCTGATAGAGTCAATCACAAATTCAATAGCTGCTGAAAAAGTAGCATAATTATTTAATGGGTGGATAGTGGTTTAGAGTCGACAAACAATATCCTTAATAGAGCAGTAAACAATTGCGTACCAACTGCTCTGCCCTACTAAACAATAGAAAGGAAAAGAAATGAAAGATTGGAAAGATTGGAAAGTAAACTTTGAAATTACACATATTGACGGAGAGGTATACACCTTTGATGAGGTTGATGTATCACACTCTGATGAAACTAAATTACTAGAGATAATTGAAAACTATCTTAGATACGGAGGAGCAGAAGATGAAGATAAAGTTTAATGTTGATGAGTGGAGCAGAGGTAACTTAAACATTAATGGTACTGAGTATGATGTAAATGTTTATGCTGACGGACAAGAGAAAGTCAGAGTAATCATTACAGAGTGTGAGTTAAATGATGAAGGCTATTGGCAATACCAAGACAAATTCGTCTTTGATGAAGCATTTGATATTGGAGTAGAGATAGTACAAGATCGGCCCGATACACCCGACATAGATAGTATCGCAGAAAGAAATAGTGAGAATTGGAGAACATAATGGGTAATTCAGATTATGTATGGCAACTAGAATCTTTGCCATTTAAAGAACAACTAAAGATTATAAGACAAATTGCAAAACAAGAACAAGAAAACAAAGAGAAGGAGCAAGAATGAAAGACGAACTAATAGAGGCAATACTAGACGCAATAGAAAACAGGCATGGACACATAGATAGTTTCTATGAAGATGCAAGGATGCTGATGGAACAAGGACTAGAGACTTGGCCCGAAGAAGATTTAAAGGTCAAGGCTAAAGATGAGTTCAACATTGATGTAGATGCAGAAATTAAAAAACTTGACACATAGTTAAAAATGTGGATAATGAGAGAGTGAGTGAGATTAACTAGCCTTAGAAAGGAGGATAAGTGAGAGTTGACTTTAATACCTATGCGATTGGTATTCATGGAAAATCTGTGAACCAAAAGCTGCAGGAAAAACAACAACAACGCAGTTGCAGTCACTCCTATCAAATGTCAATACATGACCTACAGATATTTGTCTGTACTAAATGTGATGACATGGTAGAAGTTGATGACAACGGCAATAACTATAGATAAAAAACAAGAAAGGAAAACAAATGCTAATAACAGAATTAATTACAATCTATACTGATAAAGATGATTACAATCATATTGAACACTACGAAAAAGGTATTGTTACAGCTTATAGTTGGGATGATCTAAACGGGGTAGGTGTCACAGAAAAAATGAATAAAGAAATTGCTGAATCTCAATGGCACATTGAAGATGATTGGAAAAAATATGATGGAGATTTAAACTACGGCAAAGATTTATGGGTAATGCCAAAAGATATGCTAGATGAATATCCTTGCGAAAAAGTTATCGTTGGGGTTACAGGTAGGTTATGGGGTATTTCTGAACCACACCAAAAACAATATACAGAACTGATTACTGTTGAATATACAAATGCTATGGATCGCAAACCTATAGAATGGGGTGCGTTTTACCTTAGAACTGTGTTAGGGGAGTCATGGTATTCACTTAATGGGCTATCAGATTCAGGAGAAAGGAGGAAAAATGAAAGAAATAGAAACATCTGAAATGAGTAACGAAGAACTTGCTAGTCTACACGCAGAGCTTGTCGAGGCAAAGCGTGAGATAGAAGGTAAGTTAAATCCTATCAAGGTAGCATTGCTACGCAGGATGGATGAGACTGGTGGAGATGCTCTGCCTGTTGAGGGATTCAATGTGTCAAGAAAAATGACTTGGCAGTATGATCCTAAAAGTTTAATGGCATCTCTGTATGGAGAAGACAGGCTTATCTCTGATGAAGAGTTGGCCAAGCTAATTAAACAGATACCGGCAATGATGAAAGTTGATGGTATGACTGCAAGGTCTTTGGTTAATAAGTATGGACTTGGATCTAAAGTCCATGAAGCAATAGAAAGAAATAGGGATGGCAAGTCAGTCATTCTAAAAGTTGAAAGGAGTGATCAATGAATGATCCAAACGCATTAATGAAGTGGGGAGAGATGGCAAGTCATAGTGGGCTTGCAAAAAACATGAACGCTGTACAAGCAGCAATGATAGTGCAGGCAGGCTCAGAGCTAGGCTATGGCCCTGTCGCATCACTTAACTGTTTCTACATAGTCAGTTACAAGGTTACGCCACTAGGCCAGACCATGGCTGCTATGATCAAGAAGTCAGGTAAGTACACATATAAGGTAATAAAAAGTGACGAGGAGGTTGCTGAGATTACCTTTATGGAGAAGGCAGGAGACGACTGGCAAGAGCTAGGTACTGTTTCTTTTAGTAGGGCTGATGCTTCCAAGGCACAACTTGGTGGTAACTCTTGGGATAAGTACCCAAGTAATATGCTCTTTTGGAGATGCTTATCCAAAGGTGCTAGGATGTTCTGTGCCGATGCTCTTATGGGCATGGTATACACACCCGAAGAACTATCAGACGACCTGCCTCAAGGTGTAGAAGTATCAATAGATGAGTCTACAGGGAATCAGGTCATCATAGATGAAAGAGAGAATGCTGCACCACCTGCACCTCAGATACCTGAGACTGCAAGTCAAGACTTCTCACAACAGGACAATCATATGCAGTCAATGAGTCAACCTGCGTACAGTAATAAACCTAAAAGCAACAAAGAGCTGATAGCGCCAGTTAAAGATCAAGATGATCCTAATTATGGAGAGGATGTCTTTCTGCATGGAAAGCATGAAAGTAAACCTGTTGCTGAGATAGAGGCTAGTATAGAAGATCAGTCTTACTTTACAGGCTTTCTGAAAGGTAAGTTAGAAACCAATGATCTAGCTCCATACACTGCTAAAGTAGTGGCAGAGGTCATAGAAAGGATAGAGGGGTAATGGCTATTAAAACAACAAAGAGTAAAGTCTGCATCGAATGTGGTGCAGGCAATACTTATACTAAAGTGACAGGTGTTGTGGTTTGCAGGACTTGTGGGTGGCAGTCAGAGGAAGGCGCTGAACTAAAAATAAAAGGGCCTGATCCTGTTGGACCAACAAGAATGAGCAAGTGGTTTCAAGAATTGATGAGCACTAGCTTTGTAAACCTAAACACATTCAAGAGTATAAGCGCTACGTTTGAATTTATGTCTGAGATAGAAAAAGACTATGCAGGCATAAAAATAGAACAAGAGATTGTGAAGTGGAGAGAATGGCATGAGGATAACAATAAGACACCAAAGACTTGGAGAACATCTTTAAGAACTTGGTTGAATAAATCAAAGGAAGGACCGGTAAAAAGTGACAGCATCGGAAGAAAACGTGAGGCCTCTAGCAGAATCACTGCAGGCAAGCCAACAGAAGACGACCCTTTCGCAGGACTCTCTAGCTAGCTTTCAACATAAAGATCAAAGCAAGATGACTACGGCTCAACGTATTGACTATAATTTAAGGTACGTTGAGGCTAAGTTGGAAAGGGCTCTAACCAAGGCAGAGGTAGACACTCTCACAGTCGCTGTTAAGCGTGAAGGCAAAGGAATAGTGTGTACAGCATGTGATGACATGAAGTGGCTAGGCTATGATGTCGCAGTCGGTCATCCTAATTTTGGTAAGAGCATTCCTTGTCCTCACTGTCCTATTGCAGACGAATCATCTGGTGTAAATATGAGGCTAAGAGTTTCAGGATTACCTCAATCCCCTATGTCTATGTCTGACTTTATGCCTAGCAAGCAGCCTAACTTAAAGGCTGAGAATCAAGCTAGAATTGCAAAGACTAAGATTATAGAGTGGGTATCTAATGGAGAGCCTTTGCTAGTAGCAATAACAGGGCCTACAGGATGTGGTAAATCTCATCTTGCTCAAGGCGCTACATTGCTTTTAGCTGAGGGTGGCAATAATGTGTGGTATGTGACAGGAGCAGAAATGTCTCAGCAAATGAGATCGTCTGATCAAGTCAATGAATTTAAGAACAGGATAATGAATATACCTTACCTTGTTCTTGATGAGGCATATGTTAGTTATGATCCGTCAGGGTATATACAAGCATCTGTATCTGAGGTACTATCTTTTAGATACGACAGACAACTACCTAGTCTTTTGCTTGGAAACATCATGGATGAAAAAGGTAAAACCAATGAAGAAAAACTTTCTAATGTTATTGGTCAGCGCCTAACTTCTAGGTTACTAAGTAAAGATAATGGCACTCTGTTATCAATGTGGGGATGTAAAGACATAAGGAGGAAATAATGAATCCTGAATGGACAATACAAGTCGAAAAAGAAAATGAATTTCAAAGTAATGTACTTGCGAAAGTTCATACTAAGATAAGATTAGAAACTAATATCAGGGCTATGCCTCAACCTAGGCAGAACTACAAGTCTAGGTTTACTGACCCTAAAGCCAAGAGGTATAACGAATGGCGTAAAGTCATCAGAGATACTCTAAGAGTAGCTTGGCATGGGAGAACTACAGGCATGATAGATACTCATATAAAAGTATCTTTTGAGTTTGGAGCTGTTCCTGCTGCTCCTCCTAACGCTAAGAGAACTAAGTCAGGCGAGATTGATGGCAGGACTATCAAGTCAGTTATGGACTACGATCTAAACAACCTCATAAAGTCCACAGAAGACATTATGAACGGCATTGTGTACAAAGATGACAACATTATAAGGGAATATGGCCCTTGTAAAGCTATAGATACTACTGCTGATTACATAAGAATAATAATTGAAGATAGTGATGGATCAAATATATTCGTTCCTAAACCTGATGCAGTCAAGCCACCTGAACTAAGCATATAGTTCTAAAAATAATTCTGAACCGGGAAATATTGGGAAAGTCTCCTTTTTAGGTAAGGACAGTTTTAGTTGCATGAATTACATTCTGGAATTATAATAAGAAATCCACACTCCTTTCTTAACTGTGTGGTTACTGTTAATCTCAACTCTCAGTAAAAAAGAGGACCTGCGCAATGTAGGTCCTCTTAGTTTGTAGAAAGACTGGTTCTAAAATTAAACAATCAATTAATTAGTTTTTATTGAAGCCTTCCTAAAAATATATTACATTCTAAAGTCGAATTGGTAAAACTTTTTCCTGTCTTTGCTTTTTTCTTTGCACTTAGGGCACATCTCTACTGTATCTTTATAAGTTGTAAGCACTTCAAAGGATTCAGTTTCACATTTAGGATTATTACAAAAGTATTCGTACAGAGGCATTAGTCTGGTTGCCTTTCTACTTCACCCATGAGGATTTCCAAATTTCCAGAAACGTCAAATGAAGCTGCTGCAACTGTAGTTGAAACAGTAAAGGCTTTCGTAAGTAAAGAGTTATCCCCACCGATTCTATTAAAGGTAATTATTAATTCACCTATGTCCAGTTTCTTTAGATCGCAAGTTCCACCAGATGAAACAATATTTTCTAGTATTAATTCGTTAATTTTTGTTTTACTAGATGTCATGCTGTCTAGTGGAGCAATCCACAATCGGTCATAAGTACCTCCTTCAGTCGTAAGCAAATCTGACATGAAGTTGCCTCCAGAAATTCTTAAGTTAGGTTGTGTAGAAGTTGCAGTTTGATATATAGACAATCCGTCTGCTTGGTTGTCTTTAATGGTTATTTTATTCGAGTTTATTGCCTCTAAATTTAGCGTTTTGCAAGAATTTCGTGAGAACGTCAGCTTACCAATTTCTATTCTCGTGTTGTTTCCGTCTATTAATATTGCTTCAGTCTTGCCTGATGGTAGGGCAGAAGGTTGTCCATTACTTGCAAATGACGTTCCTAGGTTTACGTTAGATATACTTACTTCTTCGATTGGTGTAGAATTTAGGATCACCCTAAGGGTGTTGTCAGGTCCGTCTTTTCTAAAAGCCATTTCTCTTTCTAAATCCTCGTTAGGTAGGTTTGAAGGTGCAAGGTATATACCTGCATCCCCATTTGAGAAACTTCTTTCCTCTAATACTTCTGCTACACCTACTGCTGTACCTGTAGCACCTGCACCAACTAATAAAGTTAAAGCTAGTTGTGGACTTAAACCAAAACTACGAAGCAAAGAGTATGGAGATTTCATTACATTAAAGAACCTTCTCCACTTAGCAGATTCACCATTTAAGTACTCAATCTTTTCAAATAGCCAATCCCTAAACTCTACAAGTTCTCTATAAATAGTTATCGGAGAATATAATAATGCCCTTGGAGAAGCCTTTATACCCTCATATAACGCTTTTATGCTCCTAATGTGTATGGAGTACCCAAAAACAATTAAACTCGCAGATAAGCCAATGCTATACCAATAATATGCCTGTACGAACTCTAGGTACTCTATAACCAAAGAGTAACCAATAACAAAGTATCTTGTTTCAATAGGGGATATAGTCCACCAAAGGTTAACTGGATTTATAAGAGTAATAGCAAGACCAAGTGAACCTGTTACAACAAAGAGAAAAGTAAAGATTGCTAGGATATAACTTCCTATCTTTTTAAATGGTATATGTATTTTAGGTATTTTCATCTTGTTTTTTTATAACTTCCATAATTTCTTTTGCAGTCATATTCTTATAAATATCTTCTTCTTCTGCTCTAAAAAACTTAATCAATGTTTCTGCTGCTGACCCTAATGTATTTTCTATTTTTTTACTCATGCTTGCTCCTATATAAGGTTCAACTTGTAACAATAATGACAAATATTTACTTCATCTTTATTTTTTACTATATGTTCACATTTGATGGAAAAACACATACAGTAAGAATTGTAAGATGTACCACAATTTCTACATTTAGTCATGCTTGCTTCTACTCTTTCTTTTTCTTTAGGCAACTTCATCTTGCGTTTACTTCTCCTATTATTATCATACCTGCTAAACACAACCCAAGCAAAAAGGTAGAAACATATAGTTTCTTTTTAGTCTTTTTTCTTAAGTCTACTTCTTTATGTTTCTTGCTCATCTTATAGCTGAATCAAGAGCATCTAGTGTCTTTTCTATATAATTCAACTTTGTAGATGTTACATCTAGTAATCCTCTTAATTCAATAATACCAGTTGCACCAGAGTTTTCTTTTACTTCTTTTACTTCAGCTTGGAGATTTTCAATGTCTTTTTGCATTGTGGCTATATTAGTTTGCAAAGTAACATAAGTACCTATGATTGCTACTAATGTGGTTAATACGAATAATACTGAGCCGAAAGTGATATTGTATTTAGTTTTACCTACTTGTACTTCCATTATTCATTCTCTAGGACTTTCAATGATACACCACCAAGAAATCCGAATATTCCACCGATTACTGCTGTGATGATTTCTGTTGCTTTCATTTGCCAACCTATCCATATAGCAATAATGCTAAAGATAGTTGCACATAGAATAGCAGCAAGGATTTGTGGTCTTAGCTTACCTATCATTACCACTTCACCTTATTTGCCCAGTAAGCTGCTGACATTTTACCTTTAGCAATATTTTTTGCGTGTCTAGCTTTAAAAGATTTTCTTCTAGCTTTAGACTTAGCATCTGTTTTTTTACCAGCAGTAGTTACACCTTGTTGACCAAACCTAATTAATTTTAAATTATGACCTTCTTGTGCTAAAACCATGTGAGATTTTTTAGAATGATTAGGTGTCCTTTTAGCTTTATTAACACCTTTAAGATTATGTTTTTTTAATAAAGATTTTTTTCTTGCTTCGTGTGCCATTATCTTTTCTTCGCTGTTTTCTTAGAACGTTTAAATGCTTTAGCTGTAGGCGCACCTTTAGTTCCCACTTTTCTCATTCGTTCACCTGACCCAGCTTTTATTCTTTTTCTTTTAGCATGTATGTTTGCATACAAGCCTTTTTTCTTTTTAGTTTTACTTGCCATTGCCTCTTAATATGTTTAATCCTTTTTTACCACCTAAAGATAACCACTCTTGAGGAGTTACCTTTCCATCTGTAAGTATATCAGCAAATAGGTTGCCTATCCTTTTTAACTCTTCTTTGTCATCTACATTTTTAAGTGTAGCCAAAAAAAACTTAACGATGTTTTTGTATGGTTGTGGAATCAACGGCATAAGTGATGTAAATATTTTTGTCATCTTCCTACTGCTTTCTGTGATTGTTTATGTGCTTTAGTAAAAGAAGCACCCTTCGACATACGTTGTTTCATATCTCTTAGATGCTTTGCTGTGTGGTGTTTGCCATGTTTTTTCATAGATTGTTGCTGTCTAGCAGTTAGGCCAGACATGCTTACACCTTTTACTTTAATTGTTTTAGTTTTAGTAGCCATATTTTTTAGCCTTTTTCATTTTTCTTTTCTTGGTTCCTTTCTTCTTGCCCTTCCTTTTTGCTTTGTATGGTGTTCCCATTGGCATTGTTGCATCCTCCTTTGCATTGGTTTCTGCTTAAAACTAAATTGTTTAGTTCAAGCTCTGCTATTCTTTGATTTCTAATTTGTATTAGCGTTAGAAAATCTTGGTTAGTTTGCTCCTCTGTAGTCATTTTCCCTCCTTATGACTTAGACTCTTTTTCATGTGTTCTGCATCTAGCATAGTCATATCTATATTTTTCTTTATAGTATCTAAAGGTCCATGAACATTCAATATTTCACTAGGTCCATGATGTGGAGTAAGCACATCTGCTCTTGCTACTAACGACTTATACATATCTTCTAATTTATGTGTTTCTACGCTTTCTGTGTCAAAACTACCATCATCTAATTCTTTTTTTAGCTTAGACCATGCTTCTATTTCTCTAACCCTGTCGTTACCTACTCTTTTAGCATTTTCTAATCGCCATTTTATCTTGTCTATTTCTATTTCAAGTAGTTGCTTTTCATGTTTATCAGAAGTTTTTTCATATAGTTCTGTTGTTTTTTCTAATTCTATTTTGTCTTTTCTAAAATCAAAAGAAAGCCAAACTAAGTTTTCGTACATACTCGCTTGTTCTCTTACGCATTGCCAATACTTACCTGCTCTAGTAGGAAAACTATTGTCATTTAAAACAGCGTAACGCATCTGTGCTTCTGTTCTATATACCTGTTGTTTTTGAAAAGAATTTTCTACTTCTGCACGCAACGCTTCCATTTTCTTTGCGTTTTCATCTGATAATGCTGGAAATTCATTCATGGTAATACCACTCTTTCTGGTTGACCATTCGGTGATCTTGGATGGTCATTCCACTCTGAAGTAACTGTACTTCTTCTATCGTCTAATATAGTTTGTGCTTGTGCTTTAGTTTTTTCTACTGCACTAACTCTAGTACCCCAATTAGTTGTTGCCCACTTGTCATTAGTAGTTACAACCTTGCCATACATTTTAATTTCAAGTCTTTTTATTTCGTTGCCTTGAGTAGTATTAGCATTTATATTTTCGACTAACCAATATCTCATGTACTAATTGCCCTCGCAAAAGTGTATGTATCATCTTGAAATGCACTTGCTGATTCTAAATATCCACCAACAGTTATACCAGCACCAGTAGGTCCACCACCATAATTGTTTCTAACTGCCGCTGGAGTAGTATTGCCTGTAGTCCATGTACCACTAAATTCAAGGCAATTTCCTGCTGGACCACTAGCATTTTCGCCAAATGCAACTACTAAATCATCAGCACTTGTTTGTCCAAAACAAGAAGGGTCGTCAGTTAATCCTGTAAGAATTGCGTCATTTGTTGACCATGTACCTGAAGCACCAGATGAATGTGTATATTCTTCATTTTTATCTGATATAGAACCTGTAGAACCTGTAACTGCTGCTGAATTTGTACCACTACCAGCTTGATTTTTTGCCATTGCAAGTCTATCAGTTAACATATCAGCTGACTGGACAGTCCAACTAGCAGATACCATTACTTCATTTTTACTACCTATAGCACTACCAGTCCAACCACCACATACCCACGCATTATCTTTATCAGTTGCAGAACTTGCTGCAGCAGTAAAAACTGTAGTTGTTGAATCAGCATTGGTCCATGTGCCAGCACTAGAATCCCATTTTTCACAAACAGTAGAACCAGAACCACCTCGATTACCACCAATAACTATAGCACTACTTGATGTTCCACCACCTGATGCAGCACCAGTATTAGCAGATAAATTGTCATCAGCATTTGACCATGTATTGCCATCCCATGTTTCTGAATTACCTGTGCTACTACCACCTGCTATAATTGATCCTGCTGAACCACCAGCTGTTACAGATTGGTATCTATTTGTGTTTATAGTTTGTTCTTGGTCTGTCCATACACCCGGACCACCTGCTGGTGTATGCCCACCGAAACCTAATACTGTATACCCAAATCTTGACATTACGCATCTGTTGCTGCATTTGTTGTATATTCAAATAATATTCCAACAAGCCTAGCATCTCCGTTCATATCATCATTGCCATC
>VTLG01012896.1_pt1 | contig 35696 bp, 37 predicted proteins | sample 4694571 | NCBI WGS metagenome assembly VTLG01 (sample SAMN12604809, study PRJNA352737) | marine metagenome | biome: ENVO:00000447; feature: ENVO:00000209|ENVO:00000569|ENVO:01000036; material: ENVO:00002151; isolation source: viral sequences binned using virsorter ...
ATAACACACGGACGCATGAAGTATCTTGTTAAAATGGAATCAGGTCGTACATTTGTCTTGAACTCAGGACATGATGTTTACGAAGTAGCCTATGAGGCTTATGATGAAGCTTGTCTTCATGATGATTATCTAGTTGATGTTATCCCAGTTCATGATGCCTAAAAAGAAACCATACTATCCTAATAACTGGAGAGCCTTCAAGGACGCACCAGATCAATTCTTTCTACCACTTCCATTTGATGAGTTCATGGACTGGAAGGTTGGTGGCTGGGAATTACCATCATCTATATGTTGTATTATTCGTGAAGAAGATGAAGAGACTGGCAAGGTCTCAGAGTATGTTTATAAACGTGTTGATGCTGCTAAAGCTAAAGCACGTCAAATCATGGATAAAAACAATAAGTTCTTAGTATGTACTAATGAACAAGTACACTTAATGAAACCTGAGGAGGAAGAGTATTATGACGAGGACTATTGAAGATATATACTCATATCAAAAGCAAGCATTAGATCAATTAGATCCTAAACATCCTCATTATGCTGAGATACGAGGATTATTATTAGATCAACTAATGGACGAGTTACATGACCATAGCCCTACCTCTGATAGAGGAGCAATTACAACTTGAACGTGATCAAATAAATCAAGGACTTAAGAACCTTACTGATAACACAATCAAGCTTGAAAATAAGAGTTATGCATCAGCCACCATATATGGTGTAGCCTCAATTGATTCTTTATTACCTTTAGTTGTTCAACGTATCAAAGATACTAACCTAAGGATACATAAAGGACACACTGGTGTAGCCTTCAAGGATATTCACAATAACTTGTCGGATCTAGAGCCCTTAGCGGCTGCTGCAATCGCTTGTAAGGTGACCTTTGATAAGGTGTTTAGCTTCAAGGAGGGTAGCAACTATGCGACTAATGTATGCGATTCTATAGGCCATGCAGTGGAAGATGAATGCCACATGCGGCACTATGAGAAAGTATGCCCTGGCTTATTAGAGACTCTTAAGAAGAACTATTGGCATAAATCAATAGGCACTCAACAAAAGGTTGTGGTTATTCGTACCTTAATTAATAGGTATGATGTAGAACATTGGAAACCATGGGGCAGAGCTATTAGAGTTAAGTTAGGTGGCTGGCTATTAGATTGTATTATGGAATCTAGTGGTTGGTTCACACATACTAAACTAAGGGAAGGACGTAAGACTATTACATATGTACTACCCACACCTGAATTCCTAGATATTAAGGACGAGGTGATAGCAAATGCTGAGTTATTCAGCCCTTTAACATGGCCAATGCTTATACCTCCTAAGGACTGGACCAACGATGAACCTGGTGGGTATATGCTCAATGAGGTAATGCGTGGTCATGACTTAGTAAGGCGCGGTGATAGCCACCGTATACAGGGAGAAACACCACTCAATTTTCTGAATAAAATACAGAAGGTTGGATATAGACTAAATCCCTTTATAGTAAAGACTGCTAGGTTTTTACAAGAGAAAGGAGTGGAGGTTGGGAAGTTTCTCCCGATTATAGATTATCAACTTCCACCTAAACCACCAAACATAGCTGAGGACAAGGATGCTAGACAAGCATACCGTCGTCAAGCAGCTGAGGTGATGAACAAGAAAGCTCAACAGATTAGAAGGTCATGCCGTACACGTATGACAATGAAAGCTGTTGATAAGTTTGCAGATAGAGATGAGTTCTTTGTACCGTGGTCTTTTGATTACCGTGGAAGAGCATACCCTGTACCTGCATTTCTTACAGTTCAAGACACTGACTTTGGAAAGTCATTGATAAGATTTTCTAATGAGTCAGATGTTACCTTTGATTCACACAAATGGTTAGCATTTCAAGTAGCTACTACCTATGGATTAGATAAAGCTACATGGGATGAGAGACAACAGTGGGTCTTAGATAACTTGTCTCTTCTCACTAGAGTTGCAGAAGATCCTATAGATAGCTTACCTGAATGGGAGGCAGCTGAGGAACCATGGCAATTTTTGGCATCAGTGGAGGAATACTACCACTGTGTCATCTTACAAGATAGAACTACTACTGGATTATGTATAGCTACTGACGCTACATGTAGTGGTCTTCAGATACTAGCAGGATTAGCACGTGATAAAAGCACAGCTAAACTTGTTAATGTATTACCTAGTGATAGACCACAAGATGCATATCAAGTAGTAGCTGATGTATCTAAACCTAATATACCTGAGATCCTGCATGAACACTGGGATCGTAAGTGTGTCAAACGCACCGTCATGACCATACCCTATAATGCTAAGCCATTTAGTAATAGGTCATACATTCGAGATGCACTGAAAGAGAAAGGTATAGAGATAGAGAAGGATGATCTCACAATAACGGTCGCTGCTGTTAGGGATGCTATGAATGAAGTAGTACCTGGCCCAATGGCTGTAATGAAATGGATTGAGACTGAAGTAGCTAAGGCAATTAAGCGCGGAGCTACACATTTAGAATGGGTTACACCATCTGGATTTGTTGTAATACAACGCTTAATGAAGAAAAAGGTAGAGACTATTGATCTTAAGTTATTAGGTCGATGTCGCCTTAGTGTAGCTACTGAGGATGGTCCATGTGTAGATCGTACTAGGCACAAGGCTGCAACAGCACCTAACTTAATACACTCACTAGATGCATCATTACTGCATTTAGTTACAGAACGATTCGATGCTCCAATAGCTTTGATTCATGACAGTGTGTTAAGCAGAGCCACAGATATGTCATTACTTGCTATACTGGTAAGAGAAACGTACATGCATTTATTTGCAGAGCGTGACTACCTTACGGAATTTGCTCAACAAATAGGGGCAGAGACCGAACCACCGATTATAGATGACCTTGAACCGAAGTCTGTAATTGATTCAACTTATTTCTTTTGTTAAATGCACCACTATTCTTTATTTGATAGTTTCTTTAATCCGCCTACTATAGTAGTTGTCTCAGAAGAGAGACTCAAGAAGGCAGAACAAGAACAAAAGCAAAGACAATTAGACTCACTCGATGAGCGCATCAAGCAACTCACTGAGTACAGAGCCGAGCTTGCAAAACAGCTTGAACCACAATCCTTAGAGGAGGCACTCACTGGTGAGTAGAACTATTCACAAGACTGACAAACCTGTTACCCTTGAGGGATTCCAGGCTATACTAGCTCCTAGTAAGTTTGGTTACTCATTGGCTGCAATTGTTGATGAAGATATCATCGAGCAATTAGAAACAGAAAGAGCTCAAGTCCTTAAATGGGCAGAGTCAAAACTAAAGAACCCTAAGAGATCCACGCTCAAGCCCGAGCCGTGGGAAGAAGTCTCAGAGGGTAAATATAAAATAAAGTTCTCATGGAATGAGGACAACCGTCCACCTGTAGTAGATACAGAAGGATCACAAGTACAAGATGCAAAGACTCCATTATATGCTGGATCAACTGTCAAACTTGGTTTCTATCAAAAGCCCTACATTCTACGGGATGGGGTTACCTATGGTAGTTCTCTTAAGCTTGTTGGTGTACAGGTTGTCTCAGTAAAAGGTGAGGCTGGTGTAGATACTGGTGACTTAGACGCTACTGAAGTAGCAGCACTATTTGGTACAACATCAGGATTCAAAGCAGCTGATCCAAATGTAACACCAACACCCAATGACGAAGAAGAAGAAGACTTCTAAAGAAGACGCACTTGAATGGGCACAAGAAGCCTATAATAAGTTAAAGAATAAACAACCACCTAAATTCAGGTCTAAACTTGAAGAGAATATTGCTAACTTACTTGAAGGTTTGGGAGTATCTTATCAGTATGAGTCTGAGAAACTTAGCTATACAATTGAGCATACTTACTCTCCTGATTTCGTCCTCCCTAATTATACATACCTTGAAGCAAAAGGATACTGGGATGCCAAGGACAGACGTAAGATCCTTGCAGTTAAGAGGGACAATCCTGCAATAGATTTGCGGATGATCTTTCAATCCCCATTCAATACAATATCAAAAAAGAGTAAGACTACTTACGCCCAATGGTGTGAGAAACATGACATACCATGGACATCTTACCATAATATTCCCATCGATTGGTTAGTATGACCAGCGAATTCGTAAGGCATGAGCCTTGCCCTAACTGTGGTTCATCTGATGCACGTAGTTTGTATTCAGATGGACACACATATTGTTTCGTCTGTCATGAACGCACAGGCGATAATGAGATTGTTTTTCACAATAACATGTCAAATTCAGTATACCTTACAGGATCAGCCGAACGGTTGCATAAACGTAATATATCTGAGAAGACTAATAAGTTCTATCAAATACATGTAGATGGTAATGAATTAAAGTTCCCTTATTATGATGAATCAGGTATATTAAAGGGTATAAAAACAAAAACAAAGAAAAAGGATTTTAGGTATGAAGGAATTTCCACTAGTACTTTATTTGGTCAGCATCGCTTTCCTAGTAGCGGTAAACGGATTGTTGTTACTGAAGGTGAGCTAGACGCAGCGTCCTGTTTTGAGGCTATGCCAGGCTGGCCTATGGTATCATTACCACATGGAGCTGCATCAGCTAAGAAAGATATACAAAAACAAATACCACTTTTTCAAGGATATGAGGAGATTATACTATTCTTCGATGGAGATGAACCAGGGATGGCAGCAGCCAAACAAGCTGCGGCGGTATTACCACCTGGCAAAGTCAAGATCGCTAGCCTACAGGGCTTTAAAGACCCGTCAGAGGCATTACAAGCTAACGATGCTGAAGCGATTCGAAAGGCTATATGGGACGCTAAACCCTTTAGACCTGATGGCATCATCGATGGAAAAACACTCCTCGAAATCGTTACAACACCACAAGCACCCTATGACCACGAATACCCATTCAAAGGACTTCAATCGAAACTTCACGGGATCAGGTATGGAGAACTTACAACATTTACTGCTGGCTCTGGTTCAGGAAAAACCTCAATCATGCGCCACATTGCAGCTGACTTGTTGGCCAAAGGGGAATCGGTTGGGATCTTGGAACTTGAAGCAAGTAATAGACGAACCGCACTTGGATTGATGTCCACAGCTGTTGGTAAAAACCTACACATTGGAGAACATGAGGAACAAGAACTCTCATCTGCCTTTGATAGAAGCATTGCCAATTGGAATCTCTATCTTTTTGATGGGTTTGGAAGTTTTGATCCAGATATCATATATAATCGGATTGAATACCTCGCCACTGGACTTGAGTGCCGTGTTGTATTCTTAGATCATCTCAGTATATTATTAAGTGGTCTTGATGGTGATGAACGTCGTATGATTGATACCACTATGACTAAGTTAAGGTCATTGGTAGAACGTACTGGTATAGCACTATTTTTAGTATCACATTTAAGGAGGAATAGTAATGATAGGTCTTCGCACGAAGAGGGAGGCAGAGTTTCATTATCCTCCCTCAGAGGATCTCATAGCATTGCTCAAATTAGCGACTCTGTGGTTGCGCTCGAAAGAGATCAACAGGCCGACACTCCTGGAAGCCCTACGATTGTTAGAGTCCTTAAGAACAGATATTCTGGTGAAACTGGAATAGCCTGTGAATTGAGTTATGATTTAAATACATGCCGTTTTACAGAACATGAAGCTGAACCCGAATTCAACCCGTCCACAGATTTTTGAACATTATGAACACCCATGGTATAAATTTTTAAATAAACCTAACCCACCTACGCAAGAAGCAGTTGAAAGAGCTAAATTCAAAGATAAAACATACAACTGGGATCGGACCAGTGGTGTTCGATCTAGAAACAAACGGTCTCCTCAATGATGCTACCCGTATCCACTGTATTGCAGTCCACTATTATGAGCAAAATCTCACAGAGTCGTACAACGATGAATGCCCTGGCAAAGGGATGTCTAGCCCTGTGGTTAGAGCAGTCCAACACCTCCAAATGGCTGATTATATTATCGGGCATAATATCGTGGGTTTCGATATCCCTATTCTTAAAAATATCTTTGCTTGGTTTAATCCCACTGGGGTTATTATTGATACTCTCCTTTTATCTAGGTTATATCATCCGAATTTACTCTCCATAGATAAACAAAGAGCATGGAAACACATGCCACTACAAATGTACGGACGCCACTCCCTTGAGTCCTACGGTTACAGACTAGGTAAATACAAAGGTAACTTTGCTAAAACCACTGACTGGAAAGATTGGTCTCAAGAGATGGAAGATTATTGCGTTCAAGATGTTAATGTCACAATAACATTATGGGAACATTTCCACAAATACCTGAATGGGTCTTACTAGAACATCAGGTCGCAAAAATACTTACAGATCAGGAGATTCATGGATGGTTTTTTGATGAAGTCGCTGCACAACAACTTGAACAAACTCTCAGAAGAGAATATGAAGAAACTTGTCAGCTACTTCGAAACAGGCACCCTTTCGTTAGCGGACCATTATTTACTCCTAAACGAAATAATCGGACCCGAGGTATTTTCAAGGAGGCTCCATTTACCAAATTAAAAGAACTTAATCCCACATCAAGGGATCATATATCGTGGATCTTACAAACACACTATGGTTGGACGCCTTCATTAATGACGAACTCAGGGAAGGCGGTTATCGACGAGACCGTTCTAAAAGACATTGGAACGGATATTGCTCTGAGTTTTCTGAAACTCTTGGATCTGACCAAGCAGCTTGGGATGATATCAGAAGGCGTGAACGCATGGCAGAAGCTATGTACGAAGTCTAGGATACATCATCATTGTTCCACTGCCACATCTACATTTAGATGTGCCCACCGTACTCCGAATCTCGGACAAGTGCCTAGCGATGAAAGATTTCGAGCTTTATTTACGGCTAGTCCAGACATGCGAATGGTTGCTGCTGATCTTAGCGGTATTGAGTTACGCATGCTTGCTCACTATCTCGGCAGATTTGACGACGGGCGATACGCTCGAGTGCTTATCGAAGGGGACATACACCAAGAAAATGCTGACAAAATTGGAATTAGTCGTAAACAAGTAAAAACAGTAACTTATTGCTTTCTTTATGGAGGGGGCGATATTAAAATAGGACATTCTTATGACAAACAGCTTTCCGAGGACAAGGCAAGAAAGAAAGGTAAAGAAATTCGCACAGCTTATGTTGATGCCATTCCAGGTCTTAAGGAACTTTTGGAAGGGGTACACAAGGCTAGTGAGAGGGGTTATGTTCGCGGACTCGACCACCGTCGTATCCTCGTTGACTCGAGGCATAAGTCCCTCAACTACCTCTTACAAGGCTCCAGTGCCATCGTGGCAAAAAAATGGATGGTCTTGACACATGAAAATCTTCCTAAATCTGCTAGACAATTGGCATTCATTCATGATGAATTACAATTTGAAGCGCAAAAACAAGACGTAGATGATCTTAAATTCTTATTAGAGTTATCTGCGGTACAAGCTGGCGAATATTATAATATGAGATGCCCCGTAGCTGCTGAATCTAAAAGCGGATACACATGGGCTGACACCCACTAATGTATGAAAATTTTATGTGATGCAGACTTTATCGTCTACAAAGCATGTGCGGCTGCGGAAAGTGAAGTGGACTTTGGTAACGATGTTATCCTTGTCACTTCTAACTTTAGCGACGCATACAATGCAGCAAAGCGAGAACTTACCAAGCTTGAGAACAAACTTGGGGCATTCTCTACTTTAATACTGTTCTTTTCTGACAGTATAAATTTCAGGAAAAAAATATTACCCGAATATAAAGGACATCGTAACCGTAAGAAACCTTGCGGATACAAACGAGTCATCAATGCTCTTAAAGAAGAGTATAAGGTTATTATAAAGCCTGGGCTCGAAGCTGATGATACTATGGGTATCTATGCTACAAAATACCCTGGTAATATAATCGCCTCACCAGATAAGGATATGAGGCAAATACCTGGTCAACTATATAACTTTGAAGACACTTTCACAATAACACCTGAAGCTGGTGCCAAATGGCATTTAATTCAGAGCTTGGCAGGTGATCAAACAGATGGTTATTCAGGAGTACCAGGAATTGGTGTTAAACGAGCTGAATCTTTATTTAAAGAGCATGGATACAGTTGGAAAACAGTACTCAAAGCTTTTAAAGAAAAAGATCTTACAGAAGATGATGCTCTAGTTAATGCTAGACTTGCACGTATACTTACTGCAGATGATTATGACTTCAAAAACAAACAGCCCAAATTATGGTCCCCCGCCGCCGATTACAAAGTTGACAGTGGAACAGGATCTAAAGATGAGGCTGATTGAAGATCGATTAAACAGTGGCGAAGTCGATTACAAAGATGTAGTCACTGTCTTCTTAGCAATGCAAAGACAGAACTTTGTATTAGCTAATTCACTCATTAATTTAGTTGAAAAATGGCCAAAGGACCAGAGTACTACCAACGAGGTTCTACCGATGTTTGGGATTTTATTAGAGAACAAGGACTCAACTTCCACTTAGGAAATGCTATCAAGTATATCTGCAGAGCAGGTTACAAAGGTAGTAAACGAGAAGACTTAGAAAAAGCAATTCACTATTTAGAAAACGAACTCCACCATGAAGAAAACCTTTCTATCAGATCAGGCGAAGGAATTCCGATGCAAGTACAATATTCAGTCCTCGAGGGTGCAAGGGATACGTTCATATCAGAAAAATCTGATTGTTGAAGAGTTTAAAGAATTCCTTGAAGCGGAAGGTATGTTATTCAGAGAGAGTGATCAACTACATGAAGATGCTTTAAAGGAATTAGCAGACTTAGTATATGTATGCTATCAATATGCTGAGAATATGGGATGGCTCTTAGATGAAGCATTAGATAGAGTACACAAAAGTAATATGTCTAAGTTAGATGACAATGGAGAACCAATATATCGAGACGACGGGAAGGTCTTAAAAGGACCAAATTATGAACCACCTTATTTAAAAGATTTAGTTTAAATGGATACCACCCCAGATAAATCATCCTATAAAGTCATACAAGCTTTAACTAGAGAAGGATCACAGAATTTATTAAAAGTATTGAGTCAGTTAAAGTTAAATGATGGGGTAAATAGTTTAAAAGATAAAACAGATGTCAATAGATATCTAAAGAATAACAAAGAAGCTTCTATGCCTATTACATCAGAAGATTTTTTTAAAGTATTACCTTTAAAGGAGATACGTGATTACACAGCGTTTTCTCGTTTAAAATTCAAACCATTCTATTCTGTTATGGAAGAAGGTGGTTACTTTAAACCACATTTAGATGATGTATTCAATGGACATTTTAGTCATACATTATTCCTTAGTGATCCAGATACCTATGAAGGTGGAGAGCTAGAGTTACTAGTCAATGGTAAGGTTGAGCAATTTAAGCCAGAACCAGGTACGTTAATTATGTACGAAACTGGTCTACCACATCAAGTAAAACAGGTAACTAAAGGGGTACGTAGAGTTGTTATTTGGTGGAGTGTAAGCTTGATTCGAGATAAACAAGATTTATATCAATGGAGATCTTATAATAAGTACGCTACCACTGACTACCCTATCAATAAAGATGATATACCTTTAACATTAAAAGAATTTACATCTAAAAAGCCGATACTGTATAAACAATTGGCAGATGATATCCTTAGAAGATACTTAATTAATTAATTCAAAATGACCGCAGAACTAATCTCCCGCACTGGTCGGGTCCAACAATGGTTGGATAACCCAGAATCTCGACTCCCAGTGAGTTGCACAGTGTTTGTTGTAGAAGACTCTATGGAAGGAGACAACGGCATTGAGGCTAGCTGGAGATTCGCTTCTCATGCATTAAGAAATGGCGCTGGATGCGCTATACATTTATCTAAATTGAGACCACGTGGCCATGAGAATGGTAAAGGCTTAACAGCAAGTGGCCCAGTTTCTTTCGCAAAAATTTATTCAGTATTAAATGAAACACTTCGCAGGGGCGGGCATTATAAGAACGGCGCGATCGTTGCCCATTTGGATATTAATCACCCCGATATTCTTGAGTTCGTGCAGCTTGAAAGGCATGATGCTGCGTGGATTAAACGTACCGTCGATCTCGACGCCGGACTTTGGAACTCAACAGATGCCAGAGTTAAAGACGCCATCCTTGAAGGGATTAAATCAGGGGACATCTGGCTTAACAAAATAAAATATGACAACAAAGGACAAAGGATCTATGGAAACGTGTGTCTTGAGGTTTACCTGCCCTCACGAGGAACATGCTTGCTCCAACATATCAATCTCGCTGCCTGTGATGCACGGGATCTCAAAAAGGCTTTTGCTAGAGGTATGTCCGAGCTGTGCGATCTTCATGGCAGAACAGGTGTTGGAGGGACTGGAGAATACTTATCCCCGAACAAAGACAGGCAAGTCGGGCTCGGAATGCTTGGCTTATCCAACTTCCTTAGACGACATGGATTAACCTATGCGGAGTTCGGAAAAGCATTAGAAGAGATTAATTCGAAAATACCTATTACAGATGACAAAGCACATGATATAGCATGGCAATTTAAAGAAGCTATAGAAGGTGCTGCTTATATAGCACGTCACAATAACATGGTGCGAGCTTTTGCTATAGCTCCCACTGCCTCCTGTTCTTATAGGAGTCAAGATCTGGATGGCTTTACAGCCACGCCGGAAATAGCACCTCCAATAGCACGCTCTGTCGATCGTGATAGCGGCACTTTTGGAGTTGAACACTATGATTATGGCGATGTAGAAATCGCTAGTGAAGTAGGTTGGGATGCTTACAAATTAGTAGCAGATCAACTGATGATTATGTTAGATAATACGGGACTTCTTCACGGCTATTCATTTAATAGCTGGAGTGATGTTGTAACATACGACAGAAACTTCGTGGAAGAGTGGTTACTTTCACCCCAGACCTCCCTTTACTACTCCCTGCAAGTAATGGGCGACACACAAGATAAGACCGATGCGTATGCAGCATTAGATCAAAGCGAAGTCGATGATTACTTACAGGACATTTTAAATGAACCTGTAACCTGTGACTGTCAAGAATAATGAGACAACATCCTTATGATAAATTATTACAACGGAAACGTAAATGGTCTCCAGTTAAACCAACAGCAGGTAAGCTCCGTGAAGGGTCTGAAGAGACCATCAGACGTGCTCTCGCAATACGTCATATGGAGCTCCCTGTTGGAGCATTCATTACTGAAGGCTTGGAGAAGACTGTTCCCAGTAATGCCCGTGAACTCCTTGAATCAAATGTTAAAGATGAGGAAAGACACGACCTCGCCCTCGGATACATCGTAGATGCCTTGGGTGCAGATGAAACAGCTGAAAATGAAGCACTTAAATTGAGAGATGCCTGGATTGCACACCCTGATCATACAATTACCAAAGCTCTGGTCGCAGAACGGGCCATCTTCTTCGTTCTACTCCCTTTCTTTAGGTTTAATGGGGATGCTGCTCTTCGTACAGTATCTGCCGATATCTCCAGGGACGAGCAGATCCATGTCGGAACGAATTCTCTTGTATGTGCTGAGTTGGGTCTATCTGCTAGCCCTTCTTTGGATAAACTTAGGAAGGCCACCATTAACTGGGTTTTACAACCTCTAGGTATAAATACTCAGGACAAATATTTAAACAAAAAATTCTGGCTGGATGCTAGTGATCGATTGATGTACGAAGGTAAAGCACCTGAGTTTTCTGAGACACGTAGAGCCAGAATGCCAGCTTTTTTTGAACATGCCAACACAAATCTCCCTAAATACGCTTAAGCTACACAACGAACGTGTAGATGAGTTGTTTAAACAGGTGGAAGATCATTTCAAATGGCAACCAGTCCACCCTAAAGAATCAATTGAATCAATCATGTACCGCGCAGGTCAAGCTAGCGTGGTAGAATATATAAGAAACCAATTAGAGGAAGACAATTAATGTGCGTAGGAAATCTATTCAGCCCACCCAAGGCACCTAAGCCACCCCCAAGGATGAAACCAGCACCTCCATTGAAGAGTGCAGCACCTCCACCAGAGATGCCAACACCTGAAAAAATAGAGGAAGAAACTGGCGATGAGAAAGTCGATACACGTAAGAAAAAAGCTTTAGAAATCAAAGCAGCACGTGAAGGTGTTAAGAAATTCGGAGCTATTAACCCTGCAACTACACCTAGCACACCTCCAGGTGGAGTAAACACACCAGATTAAGGAGAATATTATGTGCTTAGGCGGAGGAGGCGGAGGCTCAGAGGAGCCACGTTATTTAGGTAGGAATACTGACCCACAACCTGGGCCAGGAGCACCACCTGATATGATAAATAATATTCCTATCAAACCAAAGCATGATAGGAAACAAGTAGATACTCAGTTTAATAATAAAGCAAAATTAAAAACCCACTCTGATAAGAACACAGGACTATATTAATTATGTGCATGCCCCCGACAATGCTTACAGGAGGTTTGGTTGGCCATACAATAGCCAAAGCAAATGAACCTGCTCAAGAAAGTTCGACTGTAAATAATTATTATCCTCCACAAACGGAACAGTCAGAGCCAGTTGAACAATCAAATAAAAGTTCACTAAAGACATCTAAAACACAAACAAGTAAATACTAATGAAAGCACGTGATAGATACACACAACTAACCAGAGGTAGAACACAGTTCCTTCATACCGCAGTTGAGTGTTCTAGATTAACACTGCCCTACTTAGTTCAAGAAGATTTAAGTTCACGACCTGAACATCAAAAGCTACATACTCCTTGGCAGTCTGTTGGAGCTAAAGCTACGGTGAACTTAGCAGCAAAGCTTATGCTTGCACTGCTACCACCACAAACTAGCTTCTTCAAATTCCAAGTAAGGGATGATAAGCTTGGGGTTGAATTTCCAGGTCAAGTTAAAAGTGAATTAGATTTATCCTTTGCAAAGATGGAAAGGATGGTCATGGATTATATCAGTGCATCAAATGATAGAGTTGTAGTGCATCAAGCACTTAAACATCTCATTGTATCTGGAAATGCACTCGTATTTATGGGTAAAGATGGTCTCAAAAATTATCCCCTTAATCGTTATGTAGTTAATCGTGACGGTAACGGTAATATTTGTGAGATTGTAACGAAGGAACTAATCAGCCGAAAAATTTTAGGTCAAGATCTGCCTGAAATATTAATGCCAAGTCCAGCAGTTAACCCTCCTGGTAACGATGGCTACAAGGCAGGATCTGATGATCAAGACGTTGAGGTATACACCTACGTCCGACTCGACAATAATGGTAGATGGGTATGGCACCAAGAAGCATTCGATAAGATATTACCTGGTAGTCGCAGCACTGCTCCTAAGAATACTTCTCCCTGGTTGGTATTGAGATTCAATACTGTAGACGGAGAAGATTACGGACGGGGTAGAGTCGAAGAGTTCCTTGGAGATATTAGATCTCTAGAAGGATTATCCCAAGCCCTAGTAGAGGGTTCAGCTGCAGCAGCTAAGGTAGTGTTCTTGGTATCACCTTCAAGTACTACCAAACCAAAAACTATAGCCGATGCTGGCAACGGTGCAATCGTTCAGGGTAGACCTGATGATGTAGGTGTTGTACAGGTACAAAAGGCAGCTGACTTTAGAACAGCACAAGAACAAATGCAAGCGTTAGAACGCAGAATCAATGAGGCATTTCTTGTACTACAAGTCAGGCAAAGTGAGAGAACAACTGCAGAAGAGGTACGCCTCACGCAGATGGAATTAGAACAACAGTTAGGTGGACTCTTTAGTTTACTTACAGTTGAGTTCTTGATACCCTATCTCAACAGAACATTACATATACTACAACGTAATAAGGAACTCCCTAAGATTCCTAAAGATGTGGTACGTCCACAGATTGTTGCTGGTGTTAATGCTCTAGGTAGAGGACAAGATGAACAAAGCCTTGTTCAATTCGCACAAACTCTTGCACAAACTATGGGACCAGAGATCATGGCTAAGTTCCTTGATCCAGGTGAGTATGTTAAGCGACTCGCAGCAGCTCAAGGTATAGATGTACTTAACTTAGTTAAGACACCTGAGACTATGGCTCAAGAGAAGCAAGCTCAGCAGCAAGAAATGCAACAAGCTGAATTGCTTAAACAAGCTGGTCAACTAGCAGGTACTCCAATGATGGACCCAAGTAAAAACCCTGGTATGAACCAGATGATTAAAGACGGATACGATCAATTACAAAATGACCAAAGCGAAGGCCAGTCGCCCGACGAAGGTGCGTAAGAAACCCCTGCCTAAAGTGAGCAAACCTGAACCACTATTCGCGGAGAATGACATAGCCAAACCAACTCCTATAGTAGGCAAACCATCAATTGGTGTAGACCCTAACTATGTAGAGACAGTTGGTCTTGGCAACCTAAAAGTAACCACCATCCAAGGAGTTAAAGATGACGGAAACACTTAATTATGATCCATCAGATCCTGATGCACCTGAGTTTTCAGAAGATGAACAGAACTCTTTGGAAGTTGCTGATAAATTAGGGCAAGAAGAATCTGAATTATATGCTGGTAAATTTGAAAATGCAGAAGAGCTAGAGAATGCTTACCTTGAACTTCAGAAAAAATTAGGAGCTCCTGATGACGATGATGAGGTTGAAGATACTACTCTAGATGAAGATGAGTATGATGAATCAGTTGTAGCTGGTGTTGACTTAATCAATGAAGCAACACAAGAATACCATGAGAATGAAGGACAGCTATCACAGGAAACTATGCAAAAGTTTACTGAGATGTCCAGCTCAGATCTTGTAGAAGCATACATGGCTATCAGAGAGAACAATCCTGATCTAGGTAATGAATCTTCTGCAGATTTAACTGATGCTGAAATGAATCAAGTATATAATTCAGCAGGTGGTGAAGCAGAGTATCAACGACTCGCAAGTTGGGCAGCTGAGAATTTACCTGATTCTAAAATGAATGCCTTTAATGATATAATAGATAAAGGTAATGCAACATCAATTCAAATTGCAGTGGCAGGTTTAAGAGCAGAGTATGAAAACCAAGAAGGGTATGAAGGTAGAATGCTAACAGGCAAAGCGGCTAGAGCTGAATCAGCTTTCCGCAGCCAAGCTGAATTAGTATCTGCCATGAATGACCCTAGATATGATAGAGACCCTGCTTACCGTCAGGATCTTTATGATAAATTAGAACGGTCTAACGTACAATTTTAGGAGAAAAAAATTATGCCAATGGCTTATGACCCTAAAGCATTTCATGCTAGGGACAGTGCAATTAAGCACGTGAAATATTATGTTAACAAATCAGGTGATAGATGGTTTAGAACTGGTATCAATGATACAGTTAACAACGCAACACATAACGCAGAGCTTAGTCCAAGCGGTGTGGAACAAGTAGCATCATAGGAGCTGACCTATGCCTTCGCACTACACTCATGGTCCTGACTATTTAGATCAGGAAAAGAAAAAGAAGAAGCCTAAGAAGAAAGAATCTTTAATGCAAAGATTAGATAGGCAACGAAGGGAAAAAGAAAAAGCTATTCAGAGTTTGAACTAGCGGCAGCCCGAAAGATCGTCCCTGCCCAAACGCACTCTTACTCTTTTTATTAATGACAACTACAACTGAACAGGGCGGACGCCAAAATAGATTTGCAACAGAACCACAAGTCCAGGTTCTTGATGTTAACTATTTCGATAACGCTGAACGTGTAAACGGACAACTAGCTATGCTTGGTTTCGTTGCCGCTCTTGGTTCATACATAATAACTGGACAACTTATACCTGGCATTTTTTAAATGGCAACAGTAACATTAACAAAACCAACTAACAACTGGGAGCGTTTTTGTGACTGGACAACAAGTACCGACAACCGACTTTACGTTGGTTGGTTCGGTGTCCTTATGATCCCTGCACTACTAACAGCAACAACAGCATTCATCATTGCGTTTATTGCGGCTCCTCCAGTTGACATTGATGGCATACGGGAACCCGTAGCCGGATCTCTACTCTATGGAAACAACATCATCTCAGGGGCAATCGTCCCGTCATCTAACGCAATCGGTCTTCACTTCTACCCAATCTGGGAAGCTGCAACCCTCGACGAATGGCTATATAACGGAGGACCATATCAACTTATTGTATTCCACTTTCTCATCGGTATCGCAGCATACATGGGACGACAATGGGAACTTAGTTATAGACTAGGAGCTCGACCGTGGATTCCAATAGCTTATTCTGCTCCAGTGGCAGCTGCTTATTCAGTGTTCCTCGTTTACCCATTCGGGCAAGGGAGTTTCTCTGATGGTATGCCTCTTGGTATTTCAGGCACTTTCAATTTCATGTTTGTGTTTCAAGCGGAACATAATATCCTCATGCATCCTTTCCACATGCTCGGTGTTGCAGGGGTATTCGGTGGAGCTTTATTCGCTGCTATGCATGGAAGTCTCGTTACTTCCTCACTCATTCGTGAGACAACTGATAACGAGTCACAGAATTATGGTTATAAATTTGGCCAGGAAGAAGAAACATATAACATCGTTGCAGCTCATGGCTACTTCGGTAGGTTAATTTTTCAATATGCGAGCTTTAATAATTCTCGTGCTTTACATTTCTTTTTGGCTACTTGGCCCGTGGTTTGCATATGGCTTACCTCCATGGGAGTTAGTACAATGGCATTCAACTTAAATGGATTTAACTTCAATCAATCCATTGTTGATTCCAGTGGTAAGGTTATCCCTACATGGGCAGACGTACTTAACCGTGCTAACCTTGGGATGGAAGTAATGCACGAAAGAAATGCACATAATTTCCCGCTAGACTTAGCGGCAGAAACCCCTTCAATAGGGTAAACACCACGTCCGTTCATCCTTAATTGGACGCATGAATTCACAGCATGGAACGGGGCTGTGATAGTGGAGATCTCAATGACTCTTATCTATCGTGGTGTAAAGTACACTAAAAACAACAAGTAAATTTAATGAAATCAATTGCACTAGCCCTAGCTACAATCTCATTTGCTTCGACTCCTGCAATGGCTGGCGTCTATGTTAATGCCGAGTCAAACGCATCTTATACAGGTACAGATTATACTTCTGCAACTACTGATCTTCACGTAGGTTGGGAAGGCAAAGCAGGTTCACTTGGATACTACATTCAAGGCGGTCCTTCTATTGTCGCAGCCGATGGTGTAGATAGTACATCAGTTTTATCTGGTAAGCTCGGAGGTTCCGTAGCAGCAACAGAGAAATTTGATGTGTATGGAGAAGTATCTTTTGCACAAGTAGAAGGTGCTGACAATGCATATGGTACTAAAATAGGTGCCAAGTACAAGTTCTAAATTTAATGAACTATGGTTAGGGGTCTTCGGACTCCTAATCTTTTTCATTATGGTAGAAACATTACATGTAAATTATCATCGTAATGAAGTACCGTGCGAGACCACGCAAAACTATTAAGTCTCCGTAGCGGAACTGCGGAGAGCACATTTCTTAATAATCTATTATGTCTTTTATTTCCAATTCAGATGCAGGAATTGTATCTCACGTAACCAACGAATTTACTAAAAAATTCATTGCTAACGATTATATTATCGATAGTGCTGATACAGGTGGTAACCTGCCAGATGGAGGTACTAACGGTGCGACCTATCGTCAACCTTTAAAATTTGCTTTAGGTAAATACGAAAGAGCTATTGTTAGAGTTGTAGCACTTATCATTGCGGACGCAGATTGCGATCTAAAATGGAAAACTACAGTACCAACTGCAGCTACTGGGTCTAAATTCTATGGTACGTTTGGAGTATCAGCTCTACCTGCTGCTGAAGGTACAGACGCAGTTACAGATGGATTTGCTAACACAACTGATGGCAGTGCTACTGGCTTCCCTGAAGATACAATCACAGGATCTTCAGATGGTCTTATAACACTTAAGCAAGACTTTGTGTATGTTAACGCAGGTACACGTGGTGATGTTGCATTCGAAATAGCACAGAATACAAACAATGCTGCTGACCTAGTTCTAAAAGCAGGTTCATATCTACAGTATATGATCTTCTAAATAACTTTGGATTGGAGGATTCACCCCTCCTTTCGCGAGCTTAGTTTAGCGGTAAAACTCTAGCCTTCCAAGCTAGGTTCATCGGTTCGATTCCGATAGCTCGCTTTGGCTTTTGGCCCGTACGCGGATACCCTTAAGCTGTCTAGACGGTGGGATAGACCACAACATATATTCGAAAAAAATTTTCTCAACGTTGAGAGTCTGTAAACTATACTACTCTCGTACTAACAATGGCTAATGCCACACAGTCGGTACTCGGTGCTCTGAATAAAGCGGTCTCTAATACCGCTGGCTCTCAGTTGTATGATACCAAGTATGCGACCTATTTGAAGCTGTTCTCAGGTGAGCTATTTAAAGCTTATGAGTCAGCAACCATAGCACGTGACACCGTGCAAAGACGTACCTTGAAGAATGGAAAGTCATTACAATTCATCTTCACAGGTAGAATGCAAGCGGCTTACCATACACCTGGTGAACCAATCCTCGGATCAGGCGATCCACCAGTAGCTGAGAAGACCATCCAGTGCGATGACCTTCTTATCTCTAGTGCTTTCGTATATGATTTAGATGAAACACTTGCACATTACTCCCTAAGATCAGAGATCTCCGCTAAGATCGGTCACGCTCTGGCTGAAGCATATGATAAGAAAGTCTTCCGTACAATTGCACTAGCTGCAAGGGAAGCTCATCCTATCACTGCAGCACCAGGACCAGAACCAGGTGGTACTCAGATCAGATTAGGATCCGGTAAAGAGTATGACGCTCAGGCTCTAGTGGATGCCTTCTTCGAAGCAGCAAGTGTGCTAGATGAAAAGAATCTTCCTAAGACTGGACGTACTGCTGTACTATCTCCTCGCCAATACTATGCTCTAGTATCTCAGGTATCTTCCAACATCCTTAACAGGGACTATGGTAATAACCAGGGTAACTTGACATCAGGTGAGGGACTAGTTGAAATAGCTGGTATCTCTATCAAGCGTTCTAACAACCTACCTTTCCTTGCTGGTACAGTTAACCCAGTATCTGGTGAGAACAACACCTACAATGGTGACTTCTCTAACCACTGCGGACTTATCTATCAGCGTGATGTAGCTGGAATTGTAGAGGCCATTGGCCCTCAAGTACAAGTAACCGGAGGGGACGTATCAGTCCTTTATCAGGGTGATGTACTTGTTGGACGCCTTGCAATGGGAGCAGGTACACTTAATCCTGCAGGTGCTATCGAACTTCTTAATACATAAGGAGGTATATTATGTCAGTTGCACCTGGCAAATGTAAGAAGCAGACTCATACCACAGGTATGGGTACTGCTCGTTCAGTAACAACAAACATGCCAACACCATTAGAGTATGGCCGTACAGTCCTAGCCGATGGACTGAGTGCCCAGAAATATGGTGCTTGCTAATTAATCATTTATAACTATGGCCGTTTCTGTAGCTAAGGGAAACAACGGAGTCTGCACAACTGATGCAACTCGTGAAAGTGTATCCCGTACAAATGGTGACGGTACAGATATTCGTTCGTCTAATGCTATATACTCAGTAACTAAAAACCTGAGATTAGCATACCCAGGCGTTGAATGCAACGTTACCTAATCAATTCATAGGGGGGTCTCCGTACTCCCCTTTTTTTATTTACAAATATTTATACCTATGACTACCACAACCGTTGATATCGATACCGAACTATCCGCAGTCAATGCGATCCTGGGTAGCATAGGTCAATCTCCTATTGGTGGATTAGATTTCGCTAACCCTGAGATATCATTTATATATAATATATTAAAAGAATGTAATCAAGACGTACAGAGTGAAGGCTGGACATTTAATATAGAGTATCATATAAAAGAAACTGTAAGTCCTACAGATAATAAAATCATCATTGGATCTGATGTTATCCGTATAGATAATGAAGATGCATGGGATAAGACTCGTGACTTTGTTAGAAGAAAAGATCCTACTGATAGTATTTGGAAACTATATGATAGAGTAAATCATACATTTGAATATCCAGATGATGATTACTTCTATGTAAACAAAGTAAGACTACTTCTTTTTGAAGACATACCCACAGTCTTCCAAAGATATATAGTATACAAAGCATGTGGAAGAGCAGCTGTACAGTTAGTATCGAACCAACAACTACAACAAATGTTACAGACCTATGAAGGTCAAGCTAGAGCTTCTTGTATGGAGTATGAGTGCAATCAAGGTGATCACTCCTTCTTCGGATGGCCAGATGAATCTGCTTATCAATCTTATAAACCTTATCAATCACTGAGAAGATAATGTCAAGTGTTACACAGAAAATACCTAGCTACGTGTTAGGTATGTCAACACAACCAGATGAAAAAAAGTTACCAGGACAAGTAGTGAATCTGGTTAATGGTGTACCTGATGTTGTAAAACAATTAACCAAACGTCCTGGTAGCCACTTAGTAAATACTATAACACCTTCTACTGCAGCCCATTCTAAATGGTTTCATATTTATACAACTGATGATCTACAGTATATCGGTCAAGTTGCTAATGATGGTGTAGTAAAAATATGGAGATGTAGTGATGGTGTTGAAATACCTGTAGATTATGCTAAAGTTCCTGGTACAAATAAAGCTACTTACTTAGATAATTCAGCTGAGTCTGATGAGAAGTCTTCTGATATACAGGTTAACACTATCAATGAAACTACTTTCTTTGTTAACAGAAAGAAGAATACAGCAATCTTACAATCTGATAAAGACAAGTCACCCGCACAATTGAATGAAGCATTTGTTTCTCTTGATACCATATCATATGGTAAGCAATATGCATTAGATATTTATAGCCCTGACGATAATACAGAGTTTTCACATACACGTGCTACAAGTATAGTAGTAGATGAGGTAGTTAAATTAAATGGTACTACTTCAGATGGTAATAATCTAGGTAATGGTGATTGCACTGGTATGGGTAGAGAGTATGTAACTGTCAGTTCAGCTAGAGGGATAGGATCAACTTCACCTCCTCTCACTACTGCGTTAACTGGTACTTATTCTAGAACAGGAACTACTGTTACAGCCTCAATTACTAATCATGGATATAGTGTTGGTGAATCCGTAACTTTAGATTTCACTAGTGGAGCCGCAGCTGATGGTATTTTCGAAATATTAACTACAGCTGACGCTAATACATTTACAGTAACACACGGAGACTCTGGCAGCACTTCAGGTAATTGTACTATACCACGTGGCAGAACAAACCTTAGATATGAAATAGATACACGCTGTACACCTCAACCTACAGATGACTCAGATGCTGATAACTATCATGATGCATATAACTCCTATGTAAAGTTACAATTCGGTGGAGAAGGTTGGCAGACAGATGATACTCATACACATACATCTTCAAAGGGATTAACAACAACAATCACAGTTAAAGAACATGTGTCGATAACTTCCAGAGCTAATATAGCTATGGTTAGACCTGCTCCTACATCTTCTAACTCTGAAGAGCACGTATCAGCAGCTGGAATAGTTGGAGATATTAAAGCAACATTAGATGGTATAAGTGGTACAGGTCTTACTTGTAAAGTTGTTGGTAATGGTATATTTTTATATCGTGCTACACCGTTTGGCGTAACGTCACCTGAGAAACAGTTGATGACTGTTACTACGACTGAAGCTAATAATATAGCGGACTTACCACGTGTATGCCGTCATGGATATACTGTTCGAATAGTGAATAGTGGTGATGATATGGATGATTATTATCTCCGTTTCCAAGCCGAAGGGTTAGCAGCTGATACTGTGCAGCAAGGTACATATACTAGGTCTGGTTCAACTGTAACAGTTACAACTGCTGAAGCTCATGGCTTAGCAAATGGCAGTGATGTTATATTGGACTTTACCAGTGGAGCAGCTACAGATGGTTTCTATACTATCACAGCTACACCTAGCTCAACAACCTTTACTGTTACAGATTCAGCATCTGGCACGATTGATGCTAACCCTGATGATACTGTTACAATACACCCAGCTCGCTTCGGAGAGGGCGTGTGGGAGGAGGTAGCAGCCCCTGGGATAACAACTACCTTCGATAACGATACGATGCCTCTGAAGCTCACTAGAGCCACGCCTGGGGAGCATCCTACTATCAATGGTGGAGTAGGAAACACAGAGTACGCTAATGGATTCTTTCAATTTGATTATCCAGATTGGGGTAAACGTGATGTTGGTGATGATATAACCAATCCTGAACCTACCTTTGTAGGTAACCCTATACAACGTATGTTCTTCTTTAGGAACCGAATAGGGTTACTAAGTACAGAAAATGTAATTTTATCTAGAGTTAATGAGTATGAGAATTTTTGGGTCAAGACTGCTATGGCTATATCCAATGCAGACCCTATTGATCTACAATCAAGTTCTACCTATCCAACTAAATTATTTGATGCTGTTGAAACAAACACTGGTTTAATTGTTTTTAGTGCTAGTGAACAGTTCCTATTAAGTTCAGGAGCTGAAGCACTATTAACACCTGAAACAGCTAAGATAACTTATCTAGCCTCGTATGCTTTTAATCCAGATACTACTGCTGTATCGTTAGGTACTACCGTAGGATTCTTAAATAGTACAGCAAGAGATGCTAGGTTCTATGAACTGGCTAATGCTTCTACTAGAGAACCACCTACTATTCTGGAGCAAAGTAAAATTATCGGAAAAATTTTTCCACAAAATCTTACGCTGATTTCAGTATCTACTGAGAATGATTTACTTTTATTCGCTACAGATAGTACCTTACATACTGCTACAAATGAGGTCTGGGGATATAAGTGGTTTGAAGCTGGTGATCGACGAGCTCAGTCTGCTTGGTTTAAATGGACAATGCCTAACAATGTAGTATTCCATACTATACTAGATGATAAATATTATGTCGTACTTAACACAGGTAGCACATATACCCTCGAAAGATTTGACATAAAATTTGATCCAGATACACTGGCTATTGGTACATATCCTGAGGAAAATAGAGTACATTTAGATACCAAAAAGAAGATTGTTACAGGAAATATCACATATGATTCTCAAGAAGATATATCTACCTTTACATTAGGTACAGGTTTTTATAGTAATAAGACTCTTACAGCTTATTGTATAACAGATAGTGATGCTGCAGGTAAGAGTTATGATATACCAACAATACATCTTGATAAAACATTTGCAGCTTCTGCTGTAGATACTAGTGCAGAGACTATTACAATAGCAAGTCATACTCTATTAACAGGTAATCCAGTAACGTATCAAGAAGGTTCATCAGCAGTCGCTGGCCTTACAGACAACACTGTTTATTATGTTATTAAAGTAGATGATAATACTGTAAAACTTGCAACAACTAGAGCTAATGCTATTGCAGGTACATCTATCAATCTAACCAGTCAAGGTGCAGGTACTCATACACTTGAAGTACCTACTGTCACTCTTCCTGGTAACTGGAAGACCTCTACTAAAGACGGAGTTGCTGTTAATACAGACCTGATTATTGGTTATGAGTATGAGTTTGAAGTGGAACTTCCTAAGGTTTATATAACCAGGCAAGAAGGTGAAAAGGTACGATCTGAAACTCGTGGATCCTTAGTTATCCATAGGATGAATTTTGACTTTGGAGATGTAGGTGTTATAGATGTAACCTTAAAGAGAAGAGGTAGAGATGATTATACCTATACTGTAGAATCGTTAGAATGGGATAATGTATTAGCAAGTAGAGCTACTATCGCAGACAGTTATACACATACTATACCTGTTTATGATAGGAACGAAAACTTAACCGTATTTATAAAATCTAATCACCCATCTCCAGCTACTATTCATTCAATGAATTGGGAAGGAGATTACTCACCCAGATACTATCAACGTGTCTAATTACATTCACCCAATTACAATGGAGGCTGCTATTGATGTAGCTTCTAATCTTCGAGAGGATGATTACAGAGAAGTGTATGAAGGCCACGGTCATTATCCACTTTTCTATCTTCCTTTCGCTGCTTTTAATGGAGATACCGTTTGGTTCGAAGTGCCTAACGGCAAGACTGCCGGAATGGCAGGTGTTAATGAAGGAGGTAAAGTTTGGATGCTATGCACCCCAGCTATACATGAATTTCCTTTAACCTTTGCCCGTGAAGCCAAACGATTTATAGAAAGTAGAGAAGAGAAACTCCTTTGGAACATTGTAGATAAACGGAACACCGCTCATCTAAAACTTCTAAAGTTTCTAGGATTTAAGTTCTTACGGGAACTTGAACATGGTCCTAACAAATTAACCTTTATAGAATTTTGCCGTGTGCGAACCAGTAACCATGCTGTCAACAGGTCTGAAAATGGCCGGACAGGTACAACAACATAACGCAGCTGCTGCAGGTGTTAAAAGCCGTAACAGAGCTAAGTTAAGGAATTTTGATGAACAGAATAGACAATACGATAGAGAGGTATTACTTGATAATGCTAAATGGAAGAACGATGTACAAGTTCAAGATGTTGAGCAAGATCAAGTTTATGCTGCAATGGTTAATCAATGGACAGAACGTGATCAGCAATTAGATAAACTATTTGCAGAAGGTGATCAGAAGATTGAAAATGCTATTGTAGAAATGTATGAGAATGATTATGCTGGTACACAGACAGGTGCTACTGCAGCTAGATTAGCTGGCAAGAGTGCTAAGAAGTTAGGTCAGTATAAATCTCAAGTCTTGCATAGTATGATGATGGCTAAAGAAGAAACAGCAGTAGGTAAAGATGCTGATAGACAGAGAGCTCAATGGGATTCAGTTAAATTATTTGAGAAGATACGTTTCTCTCCAATACATGGTAGAACTCCAATGGCACCTGAACTGGAAGCAGGACCAAGTAAAGCAGGTTTAATTCTAGGATTAGCAACTTCTGCTGTAGGTGGTTTTGCACGAGCACAGGATCTTAAAGCTCCGAGTATCGGAAGTGGCCCAGGTGAGGTCACAGAAAATAATTGGTCTGCTGATGCCCCAGGACAATCTTCTTGGTATTCAGGTGGAAGTGGAGTTAGTTCTTGGAGCCCTAATGCACCTAGCCTTTTAATGTCAGGTTCTTACAATGATGCAATGAATTTTGATCTTGGATCTCAATTGAATAAATCTTTACCCAACACAAATGTTGGCTGGTCTTTAGATAGCAGCATACTCAGTCAGGGTACTTAATCATGTCATCATATAACGAAAACATATCACGTCTGAAGGAAAGTTCCAGACGTTTAAGTGCTCAAAAGCAAGAGTTTAATCTAGATAGAGCAAAGATGGATTCCGACTCAGCTCGGAGACATGCTGAACAAGTAGCTACTTCTTTATCTAGTTTCTCTGAATCTCTTCATAACTGGAAAGTAAAAGATATCAAAGAAAAAACTGCACAAGGTGTAGTAGAAGCTAAGAAAGCTCGGCTTGATAAAGCTAAAACTCTTACTGCTCATGCTGCTAAACTTGCAGAGATTGATGCAGCCAGAGGTCAACAAGCATTACTTGATGAATTTGATTCAGTAAAAGCTCAAGATACTGCATACCAAGAAATCAAAGCAGAAATGCTTAGAGCAAGCGGACCTACTGCTTATCCAGATGCAGATCGTATAGCTAATTTATCACCTTGGCAACAGGTAGGATATGCAAAAGAAAAGTTACGTGCTTTTAATGAGTCATTTCCTGATAAGCTATCCCATGCTATGCAGAATAGCGAGAAAGCTATAACAATTGCAGGGGTAACTTTTACACCTAAAGAGATTCATGAGAATAATATACAAGGATTACCATTTAAAGAAGCTGCTATACAAGTACTATCTGATGATATAAGAAAAGCAGCACAAGTTGATAGATTCTCACCTGAAATGCTAGCACTTGCTGGTACTGATGAAGCAGCTCAGAAAGCTCAAGATAACTTGATGTCCAAATATAGGACACGATATAATATAGATGCTTCTCAAAATACTAGAGGTAAAGCTTATGTTGAATGGCAAAATTCTGAAAAAAATGGTGATGATTTAGCAAGGTATCTTTTAATAACTTCTAATACTATTGATAAAAGCGGTAATATATTAGGTAATACTGGGGGCTTAGATACTGTATTTAGTCAACTTACACAAGAAGGTGTTAACTTAGATAGCACTGCAGTAGCAGATAAATATGCAGCACTACCTATGCCTGATTCTTTAGCTGATAAATTAGGTGCTAAAAGAGGTACTACTTTTGGTCAACAATGGCCACAAAGATTCAGAAAAATGAAGCTTGCGATAAAAGAAGGTACTATTAAAAAGATAAATAATGAACAAAAAGAACTTAAAGCTGCTGGTACTAAACTAGAAAATGACTTTATCAAAGAAGCTCGAGAAGGTACTTTATCTACAGCACGAGTCAATTGGTATAAAAGACAGTTTGGTGATTTAGGATTACCTATACCTTCTGATGTAGAGAAATATGAAACTGCTAGTATGAGAGATGAGAGAGAAGATAAACAACAAATTGAAGCTTTAATGGCTAGCAATGATGGTTTTATATCTCATGACCAATTAGATTCATTTCACCCTCTAGCAGCTTTAGAGTTTAGAGAAAAAGCTACTAAAATGCAAGAGAAAGCTATCAAAGCACATGATTCTGAAGCTAAGATTAAATCTTATCTCGATACCGCATTTACTAATATGGGTATCAAAGCCAATGAGAAGAGCCCTGCCTATGTAGAAGCTATGTCTAATGCTAAGGTTGATTATGCTGAAAAGTATAATCGTTATATTGCTATGAATTATAGTTCAGCAGAAGCTAGTAGATTAGCTTTACATGCAGATCAAGTTAAAGATAAAGAAACAGGTGAAGTTATTCCTGATTCAATGGGTGTACTTACTGAGATTGAAAAATATGGTGAAAAAAGTAAGTATGTGATAGAAGGCCAGGCAATTGAAAAAACAATGAAAGCTGGACACCTTAGAGTAGCTAGAGTTGCTAGTGGTAAACGTGAGATGCTAGATGATCCTGATATAATTTTCAATGGTACTATAGGTGGTGATTATGGTCATCGTCAATTAACTTCTGTAAAGAATAATATTGATAAATATGGGGCTAGAAAAGGTGTAAGGATGGATAAAGGTGCTATACAATACTACAAAGGTTTAGCACGTGGTAGAGATGATAACTGGATGGGTTTATTAGATAAACAATTAAAAGCTACAGGACACCCTGGATTATGGGAAGAAGAACGCCCTGCAGCAGTAGACTTATTGTCAGGTGAGAATGGTAAAGGGGAGAAGCTTGACGATCCTAATAATTTAGTTGGTTTAACAAAGAGTGCAAACCAAGCATTTAATTATCCATCAGCAAATTCTTATTTATATGGTATGAATCAATTAAAAGAAGGTGAGCTATATGGTAAGACAGTTGTATCCGTATGGGATTCACCCTTACAATTAGGGGGTGTATAATGGATGTATTAAACTTACAACCTGACGCAGTACCTACAGCTGATACTACCCTAAATATAGAAGGATATGATGATCATGTAGAAGCGATTGAACAGGCGTATCCAGAAGAAGATTGGAGAACACCTGCTGAGATAGAAGCAGAACAAGAAGCTCAAGGTGAACAACCTACTACTCCTACAACTGGAGAAGGTGAAGTTCAACCTGAAGCACAAGCAGAACCTGAAGTAGTAGAGCCTGAAGTAGTAGAACCAGTTGAACTTCATTATGAAGTAAATGAAGACGGCTCTATGAATTTAGATTCATATCAAGATTATGATGGTAACTATATCTTCCAAGGTGAACATGGTAGAAAGGTAGCAAACTATTTCAAAGCTAGTATTATTAGAAATGATGAAGAGGAAGGTGCTTTAAAGGAATTATTTGAAGATGGATTAAATCTACAATCTCAAATAAAAGCTTTCAATATGATTCGTAATAGTCCTCATCTCAGTGCTGTACATGATACAAACGGTGATGGAGAAATTACTTATGATGATTTCCATGATACCACACACATGGAGGAATGGGATGCAGAACTTGGTAGGTTAAATCCAGAAACAGATGCTGAACTAACTCAAGAATGGATTAAAGGTCTTGAAACTGGAGATCTTGGAACTAGAGCTAGAGCTTTATGGCAGCAAGCTGGGCCTGGTCAAAACATGGCAAGGTATATTAACCTTAGAAGACAACATTTATTTGCCCCACAAGACCAAGTAGATACAGGAGAAGATTGGAGACAGAATATAAGTGGTGGTATATTTAATGCTGGACAACAAGAATTAGGATTCTGGGGTAGTGTAGGTCAAGCTATAAATGGAGAGAATCCATTATCAAACACTACTTGGGATGATGAATTAACACAATATAAGAATCCTCAGTCATTAGAATTTGGTATAAATAATGAAATTAAAAGACTAGCTGGTTCAGGTGCAGCAGGACATATAGGTTACTGGCCTACAACTGGTTTCTTTACTTGGCTTAAACTTAAAGCTGTTGCAGCTACTGGTGGAGCTATTGCCCCTGCATTAGGTGCTAAATCTGCAGCTGTTAAAACTGCTGTAATGAATCCAATTACTTGGAAAAAAGGTACAGGAATCAAACATGCTGTAGGACAAATAGGTAAGATAACAGTCGCAGAAACTTTACCAGCAGCTACATTTGCTGACCTCCAAGCCGATGGTTGGGGACATATGCGTGAAGACGGTGTACTATTAGGACTAGCTGATATGTATCCTGAGACTGCAGTATTTGCACCTCAAATAGCACAAGGTATGGATTCACCTTTAGCTAAACAAGCTGATTTCGTGGTAACTGAAATAGCTGGTGGTGTGGCAGGTATGGGATTTTTCTCTGGTGTAGGACATATTGCAACTAAAGCAGCTCCAGAAGCTTTTACAGCTCTAGCTAAAAATAGTGTTAAATATGCTGGAAAACAGAGAGAAGCTATGGGTGTTAGTATGAAAAATATATCTAATAGTTTAGAAGCTCCTTTAGCTGACCAAGCTTATTGGGTTGGAAAACAGCAACAGAAATTAACAGACTGGACTGAAGCTGGTAGAGTACAAATGGGTAAAGCCTATGAAGGTGCTAGAAATGCTTTCAATAGTTCTCTTGATGCTGAAGATGGTATAGTACGATCAGGTTTTGGTATATATAAGAATGGTCGGAAAATGTGGGGCCAAGGATTAGAAAAAGCTAGATCTGGTATACGACAAGCTGTTAATGATTTAGACGAGATAAGAAACACTATTGGCCTTGGTAAGAAAGGCAGTACAGATTCACTATTTAGTCAAGTTGATTTAGCAAATGCTGTTAAACGAGGCGTTCCTGATAAACAACTTGATTTATTCAGAGACGAATTGATGAATGATAGTGTTTGGAAACAACAAATAAGTAAACTTAACCCTCTCAATAGAACTAGAAGAGCTGTATCTGAAAGTGCAGAACTAGGTATTAGAGAAGTAATGGGTAGAGATGCTGCTAGTTTAAGTCCAGACGCATTCTGGGGTAAAACTATATTAGATCAACCTTTAGATGTAAAAGATTTTTCTAAGGCAACAGACTTTGAAAAGTGGGCTGTAAAGAATATAGAAGTACAAGATGCTGTAAATGAATCCCTCTTACTTCAATTAAGAGACTCTGCTATGGCTGCAGGTGAGCTAATTGACCATACGGACATCTTTGCTATTGACGGCCCAATGAGAAAAATAGCTGATAATCTTGTTGTAGGCTTAGGTCAAGTTAAGAAGACTCAACATACTTGGGATCTTGCTCGTCAAATGATGAGAGCAGGAGATGGTAAATTATCTCAAGAACAACTTATTGATCTTGCAGCTCAAGTAGGTAAGGCGTCTTCAGAATCTCATAATCAAACTAAACGTAGTGTTCAATCAATGTTGAACATGATGATGGAGCAACCTGATAATGAATTTGCAAAAGCTTTATTAGATGTAGTTAAAGCATCTGATGAAGTTCATAACTTAAAAGATTTAGATGCTTTTATGCATCAAAAACTTGTAGGTGGTGAGTTCGGTGGTAAGGTTAAAACAGGTGCATTGATATCTGATCTACAGCAAGTCATGGTTCAAAGTATATTAAGTGGACCTAAAACTCCACTGAGAGCTATGCTAGGTACTACAGTTAATACATACGCTAATGCTATTAATGAAGCCTTTGGTGCTATGATAAGAGCTCCATTTACAGGTGATATAGCTAGTAGAAAAGCTTCTGTAGCTAAGTTACAAGCATATTTTGGACAGATCCCTGAAGCATATAAAATATTCCAGAAGTCATGGAATTCTAAATTTGATGCAAATATTGCTGATATCAAAACTAGATTTTCTGATGGATCTACTGTAAGTAAAGGGGATCAGTTATTTGAAGCTGAAGGTAGATGGGTTGAATTAAGAGGTACTCCAGGTGAAAAAGCAGCTTATTATGGTCATAATATTACTAGACAATTAGTTAATAATAAACTCTTTGGATGGTCGCCAAGAGCTTTAGCTGCTGTTGATGATACATATATGTGGTTAATGGCTAGAACAAGATCTAAAGAACTAGCTATGCGTGAAGTCTTAGAAGCTGCTGGAGAGAATCATACAAAGATTACACCTGAACTATTAAAACAAGCTGAAGATATTCATTTCAAACGTTTATTAGATGGCAATGGAAATATAGATATAGGTAAAGATTCTTGGTTTGCAAAACAATTTGAAGAAGTAACATTAACTTCTCCATTAAAAGGTACAGCAGCTAAGTTAGATGATGTATTCAATTCATTGCCATTAATGAAACCATTCTATCTATTTGCTAGAACTGGTATCAATGGATTGAATTTTAGTTATAAAAATACACCATTATTAGGTGCTTTACATAAAGAATCTTTAGATATTTTACGTCATAAAGGTACTGACTTCACACAATTATCTAAGTATGGCATAGAAAACGCTAATGATTTAGCTAATGCTAGAAACCTATTTGCAGGTAGACAGGCAGTTGGTGCAGCTACAGTTACAACCTTTGCAGGTATGTATATGGCTGGACAGTTAACTGGTAATGGTCCTGCTGATAGACAACTCAAACAACAATGGATTAATGCTGGATGGAAACCAAACCATTTCTATATAGGAGATGTTGGATTTGATTATAGAACCTTAGAACCTTATAATGTTATCTTTTCTGCTATTGCTGATATAGGTGATAACATGGAACTCATGGGTAGTGAGTGGGCTGAGAAACGTTTACAAGCTGCTGCATTTGTTATAGGTAGAGGTTTAACAGGTAAAACATATATGTCTGGTTTAGATCAGATGATGCAAATTGCACAAATGAAGCCTGGTGCATTAGAAAAAGGTGCAGCTAATATAATGAATAATAGTATACCTTTAGCAGGTATGAGGAATGAGTTTGGTAAATGGGTTAATCCACACATGAAAGAACTGAATTCTGATATGTGGACTTCTATAAGAAATAGAAACCAAGCTTCTGAATTCTTAGCTGGTGAAGGTAAACTCCCAGAGAAGAGTGATTTACTTAATGGTAAACCTATTAATAACTGGAATATCATTGGTAGATCTTTCAATGCTGTATCTCCAGTATCATTAGATATTAGAAATGATACACCTGGTAGGAGACTTCTATTAGATAGTAATTATGATTTAAAATCAACAACCTTTGCGTACGGTGGCTATTCCTTTGTTAAGGATGCTCATGTTAGAGCACACTTCCAAAATGCTATAGGTACAGTACCAGTTACTGTTGGATTTAAGAAATTTAAGAATGTAGAAGAAGCTTTAACGTATTTATCAGGTAGATCTGATGTTAAAAATTCTATGAGAAAAATGCAAGCAGATGGCAAAAATCCAGCTAATTGGGATTTGAATCCTAATACATATCCTCATAATACTCTTATAGATAATTTAATGGAACAAGCTAGGTCGAAAGCTTGGGCTAAAATTAATCAACCAGAACACCCAGGTTATGCTAGAGTTCAGGCTTTGAAATCTGAAAAGGATGGACACACCACCAAGACAAGGGATAACAGGTCTGAAATCTTAGAGTTGAGTTTCCCACAACAGCAAGTAGATCAATTTCCAAAGTAACTAAATGGCACATACAAAAGTAACAGTCGCAGGTAACGGAAACGTATCTGGACAAGCAAATACATATACTTACTCTGGTAGTTTCGATGTATTTGCAGGTAAAGAGGTAGTAGTAACATTAGATGGAGTTGCGTTAACTCGTACAACTTCTACAATAAATGAGTCAGCTTCACCACGTGAATACACTGTAGACACTACAGCAAAAACAGTACATGTTGGTGGAGCTGATTTAGGTAGTGGCAACAGCTTAGTAATAAGACCAGAAACAGATCTTACAGGTACAGATGCTCCTTATGCCAGAGCGGTATTTACACCTGGTGCATCTATTACAGCCGAAGATCTTAATAATAATCAGAAACAGTTAATTCGTAAAGCACTGGAGTATGATGACACCAAGATGTCTAGTACTGGTGACACCATGACAGGTACTCTGACCATGGGTATTGGAACTAGTATAGTATATGAAGGTGCAACAGATGATGCGTATGAAACCACACTTACGGTTACTGATCCTACTGCTGATCGTACAATTACTCTTCCTAACGTAACAGGAACAGTAGTAACAACAGGCGATACAGGAAGTGTAGCAACTGGTATGATAGCAGATGATGCAGTTGATAATGATAAATTAGCTAATTCTATTGTTTCTGCTATATCTGCTAACACAGCTAAAGTTACAAACGCAACTCATACAGGAGATGTAACTGGAGCTACTTCATTAACTATTGCAAATGATGCAGTTACATCAGCAAAGATAGATGATGGGACTATTGTTACTGGTAATATCAGTGCATCTGCAGCTATTGAATTTACTAAACTAGAGAACCTAGATAGTTCAAAGATACTAGTTGGTAATGGTTCTAATAAAGCAGCTGAAGTAGTACTATCTGGTGATATAACTATTAATAATGCTGGTGTATCTGCAATTGGTTCTGATACCGTTGAAATCGGTATGCTAGATTGCGAACAGACAACTATATCAGATAGTGATTCTCATATACCAACTTCAGGGGCTGTTGTTGATTATGTTGCATCACAGATAGCACCTATTGGTGGCTTTGAAGTGGTAGCAGATGATGAGTCTTTCCCTAATACTCAACCAGGCACTGGTGTTGTAATTAGTATTTCAGATGCTGCTGGATTATCTATTAACTCTAGTGGTGTATCTACTAATGGTGATACACTTGATAATTCTACTGTAACAATTAACGGCTTCCCTTCTGAATTAAGAGGTGGAGTTGGTGGAAATGCTGATCCTTATGTCTTAGGAGCTGGTACTGGTCTAATGGTTAAATCCACTGGATCTGGTCAGATCTATGATTACCATCAGGTAATGATAAAAGAGTCAGACTTTGTACAGTTAAGTGATGATATAAATGACTTTAATAATAGATATCGTATAGGTACTAAAACAGCTGATGATGATTCATCTAATGATGATGGAGATTTATTCTTCGATACGTCTGCTAATAAGATGTACGTCTATGACGGTGTATATAATTCAGGTGGTTCATGGGGAGAAGTTACATCAACAGGTGAATTCAAGATATTAGGTGTTAAAGATAATGGTCAAGCACATAATGGTTCTGGACCTACATTTAATGGTTCTAACGATCAATATGATTTATTTGAATCAACTAATGATGCTAATATAACACAAGCTGCTCAATTACTTGTAGTATTAAATGGTGTACTACAGAAACCAAATGATGGTTCATGGAGTGGTTCTAATGAAGGTTTCCATTTAGATGGAGCCGATGGTATTAGATTCTGCGATCCTCCTCCAAGTGGATCTACTTTATATGTAACTAAGTGTGGTTCTGCAGTAGCAGTAAATACACCAGCTGATAACTCAGTTTCTGCAGGCAAGACAGATATATCTATTGTACAAGGTGATTTAATTTATGGTAATGGTACTGATAGCTGGACACGTTTAGCAAAAGGGACAGCAGGTAAAGTTCTTAAGATGAACTCTGGTGCAACTGCACCGGAATGGGCTGATGATACAGGTACACCAGAAGGCACAGCTATTAAATCTACAGGAGAATCTGGAGGCTCTAAATTCCTTAGAGAAGATGGAGATGGTACATGTTCTTGGCAAACAGCTAGTACACTAACAACTGAGCAAGTAGAAGATATTGTTGGTGGTATGCTTGATGGTACTGAAACTGGTATTACAGTTAGTTATGATGATACTGATGGAAATATAGATTTCGTAGTAGCACCTGAAGGTACAACAGTTAAATCAACTGGAGAATCTGGAGGTTCTAAATTCTTAAGAGAAGATGGTGATGGCACTTGCTCTTGGCAAACAGTTTCAGCAGGAACAGCTTTAACTGGTTCAACTAATAATCAAGTTACAACCGTTACAGGTGCGAATGCTATTACAGGTGAGGCTAACCTTACTTTTGATGGGAGCAATCTGACTGTTAATAGTACTGTTACTACCAAGACTTTAAACCTAGATGGAACAGTTGAATCAAGTCCTGCACAAGGTGATATTTGGTATAACAATGGTACTTTCTACTTCGGTAGTAATATTGCCACAGCATGGTCTAGTGGAGGAAACATGAGTACAGGAAGTTATGTACACGCCTGTACTGGAGTACAGACTGCTGGCTTACTAGCTGGTGGTTGGTCTGGTGGTAACTCTCAACAAGGCGGTGGTTCTACAACAAGAACTGAAGAATATGACGGTACTTCATGGAGTGGTGGTGGTGCTTTACCAGGTGCTGTTACCACATCAGATGTCATGTGCGGTACGCAAACTGCTGCTTTAGAAGCAAACCAGAATAGTAATTCTGCTGTAACTAGTATAGAATATGACGGTAGTTCTTGGTCCTCTGGTGGAAATTGTAATAGTTCTCACTACTATGGAAGTGCATTTGGGTTACAAACCGCAGGTGTTCTAAGTGGTGGATCACCTGGAGGTACAAAAACTAACGTTACAGAAGAATATGATGGTAGTTCATGGTCGTCTGGAGGAAATCTAAATAATACCAAGCAACAACATGGAAGCTGCGGTACTCTAACAGTTGGATTAACTGCTGGTGGTAATGATGGTTCAGCTGAAGATGATACCGAAGAATATGATGGTACCTCATGGTCAACTGGTAATGATATGAACCAAGTTTATACTACTCATGCTATGGGTGGTACTCAAAGTGATGCTTTTGCAGCTGGTGGAACATCAGATACTGATGGTAGTTCACTTTATGATGGAACTTCATGGACGGCTGCTGCTAATATGTCAACAGCACACCCAAATACGGCTGGAGGTGGTTTAACCAGTGCTGGTTGGGTAGCTGGAGGTAGTGGTACTCAAAATGCAACTTCAGAATTTAACTATAGTACAACTGTTAATACATCAGGTTATGGAGGACTTTCATGAAATATATAGTATGCGCTTCATCTGGTAAAGGTTTTATTAACAGAGGACGTAACTTTTTAGTTAAAGGTTATCCAGGTAATGTTTGGGAAGTAGATGATTCTCTTGACGGACAACGCTGGATAGAATTACAACTACTTTTAAATAATGCAAGAGTTGTAGATAAAACTA
>VTLG01000709.1_pt1 | contig 35690 bp, 44 predicted proteins | sample 4694571 | NCBI WGS metagenome assembly VTLG01 (sample SAMN12604809, study PRJNA352737) | marine metagenome | biome: ENVO:00000447; feature: ENVO:00000209|ENVO:00000569|ENVO:01000036; material: ENVO:00002151; isolation source: viral sequences binned using virsorter ...
ATCAGCTATACCTCTACCACTAGCTTTATTACAGTTAGGTTACATTTTTAGAAATAACTTGACAACGTTATACAAACATGCTAGAGTAGTACCAGTCAACAAAACAGAAATGGAGACAGAAATGATAATGCTCAACCCACAAAAAAACTGGGAAGTGGATGAAACAGGTGAAGTCTTTGCCCTAGAGGGCAAAGCCGACGACGACATGAAGGGTATCCAATACCGGAAAGTGGTTCTCCAAAAGAACAGGACATACCTCAACATTCAAAACAAGGTTATAGGTAACGACAACCACATCGAGGTTTGTGATTACGGCGATTTAGGCGCTTCAATCCGTCTCTGGGTCGAAACCGAAATAGACGGAGAAGAAACCGTCGTTTCTGCTACCAGTTTGTTCTCACACGAGGACTTAAAGCGACTAGCTAACGACATAATCCAAACACTTTAATGAAATAACTTGCATTTGTTATACAAGTGTGCTAGATTAAAACCGTCAACAAAACACAGGAGACAGAAATTCCATGAAAACAGAAAATGTAACACCAAGAGAAATGGCAAACAGCCTAGAAGATTTTATCTGGAGGAAAGAAGAAGAATCTGGATTGAAACTACTAAGTCTCGGACATAGAGTATGGCAAACAGCTAACGGCGACTTTTACTTAACAGTCAAACTAGATGGAAAAGGAATCGGAGAAATTGAACTAACTGCCGACCAAGCCCTACTACTAGCCATTGACCTAACCAACGAAGTTCGGAACCACGGACTCAAATAAATTGGTAAATAACTTGCATTTGTTATACGAATGTGCTAGATTGATAACAGTCAACAAAACAGAAATGGAGGCCCAAGTGGCACAATACACAGTAACAGTCCTAGTGACCTTTGAAGCTAAACAAGAAATCAAGGTCGAAGCAGAGGGGATGCTTGAAGCGTGCGAAATAGCTGAATCACAATGCGATGTAGCTGAAGCACACGGTGAAGCGTACCATTTGCAAACAGAAACATGGGATTTAGAACACGACGATGAGGAGGTCGAACATGTCTAAAGAAACAGTAAAACATGAACTAACAGGATTATTTTCTGGTCCTAATTGGTACGTCAGGGTTTACGCTATTCACGAAGCCCCGAAAGACTGGGAATTACCTGAATTTATTTCTCCTGAGTGGTATGAACTCGAAGAAATGATTAAAGAAGAAGCTAGCGATGAATGCTTAGATCTTCATTACGCTGATTGCGATAACATCCTCGTAGGCTGGAAAACGGGGCTTTCAGGGCCATGAGCTTTCTACCGGATAAACCCTCAGAAAAACTTTTTGACACACCCGAAGAATGTTTATTCGACGGCGAGTTAGAAAAGATCGACGGGGAGTACAATCACCGATCAAGAAAAGCCGATCATCTTACCCAGAATGATTATGGCGATATTGCCGAAATTAGGCGTATCAAAGAAATGAACGCTTTACGAAAAGATCTTCCCGAAATTAAATGGAAGAAAATTACCAAAATATAAGGAGGCCCAAGTGGCTACAATACAAGAAATAAACTGTAGAATCGACGAACTAACACCTGACCAACAAATTGATATTGTCAGATTGATTAACACGATAGCATCGCATCGCAACAGTGAATTAGAAATCCGTAAAGTTATGCGAAAAATTGTAGCGTTAAGATCGTGGTTAAGTTTAAGGCAATGGAACGACAGTCAAGGACCAGTCGGTAGACACGCCAGAGAAAATCAAGACATTAACGAATTTCTTGACAATTTCCGCAGAGGCATGAGTTGGGATAACTAATGAGCGACAATAAAGACAAACTAGTAGGGGTCATGTTAAATGGAGAAGAAATCCATATCTGCCCAGAATGCGAAAAGGTGTCACCGACACTTGGAGGTCCAAGACAACCGGATAACGGATTAGACATTCGAGTCAGTGGAGGATACGGAATGTTCATAGACGATTGGGATACATCATTTGACGAAACCATTTGTCATGACTGCACCGTCAAACTTGCCCGACTATTTCCGAACACTATAGGAAAGTATCTAAAGGTTCAAAAATGAAACAAACACTCGCAACAGTATTTATTTGGACAGTCGAATTATCCTTAATACTCTTTATACTATACTGGACATCGTTCATTATCCGAAAAGGCTGGAGAGCATTTATCGAGTACCTTGGTCTATAATAAATTTGAGAGTACTCCCCAGAGCGTCTAAGGGGGGAGCTAAGGTAGTACGGTAAAGTCACTCCCTGATTCAGGCTCTGCAGCTAGCCGTATACGCTCTCAAAAAACGAAGAATCCGACACTAAGTCCCCAGTGTCGGATTCTTTAATGCCCAAAATCAAAGGTCAAATAATAGTCGTTATTACAAACCCAGATAACTCGCAGCCAAAAAAAATCCACTATCACAGCTATATCGCTATACCGTTAGGTGAACGAAAAACCCCCCCGTGTAGATACGGGGGGGCTTGCGTCAACAAAATTTTCGGAGGAGGTCACCTCGAAAGTTAGTGTACTCTATCTCCTATTAAATGACAAGTTTATAGTATTCTTTTTTTGTGGCAGCTTGGTACGAAAAGGCGAATTGTAGAGGGATGGGTCCAAGTCTTTTCTATTCGGATAAGCATAGGGCGTGTAGGGAGATTTGTTCGGATTGTTCAGTCGTTGAAGAATGTTGGTTGGATTCTGTGAAGACGGAGCCGATAGATCAGATGTGGGGTTATCGGGCGAACAGAACAGCAGCGGAACGGCAGCGTGAGAGGTTTAGAAAAAAACTTTATTGAAATACTTGACAAGTTATACAACTTGATTTAGTATGACATTATGAGTTTGATCCCAGTTATTGCGACAGGAATTGCAGCATTTGTATTTGGTTTTTTAACAAGATACTGCTACAATCAGTATAACAAAGAGCGCAACGATCTGCGAACTCTAGAGATTCATCAGAAGATGCGTCAGTCAACAAAAACAGAAATGGAGAAATAAATGGACCCTTTGCAACCTTTATACGATGTTGTTCAAGCAATAGCACTTACTTATTCGTCGGAAGCGACTGAAAGTGTTGAACAGGAAGAAGATGACGATGAATAAATGCCCTACTTGTCATCGGTCATACAAAGGAGATACAAGCCCTTTGGTCGGCAACAACCACAACGAAACAGCGCATACAGCAGCTAAAACTTTAGGCGATACTACACAATTAGCCCAGAAAGTTTTACGGCATCTTGATGGAGCGAGACATATCCGGTTAACGAAATCACATCGCAATACTTTTGATGTCGAAAATCCTAATCATTTAGTTTATGAAGGTTGGGTTTCAAGAGACGAACTTTCAGAGGTCGTATGCGGTGGAGATGGCGCTCGACGAGCGAGAGAACTTAGAGAGTGCGGAGTCCCGATTGAGTCCAAAATGATGAATGTTAAAGGGTTCCCAAGGCAAGCGTGGTATCGCCTCGACATTGATTACGAACAAGAACGTATCGAAAACGAAGAACGTCATTTGCTAGCACGGCGTGAACACGAACAGTATTTGCAGGAGGGATTATCGTGAAATTTACACAAGAAATTGGCCGGATTTACGGCGAATACTTAGAGAATAGTCGGGAGGAAAAACCTACGGCTTGTGGGACTCAACTTCGTATAAGTTCTACAGGTTCTTGTCTCAGACAAAGAGGTTTTGAGAGTTTGCGTTTTCAAGAGACAAACGCTATTGACAAAGGCACTTTGATCGCCTTTGACATCGGTAACGCTGTCCATGAAGGCATCCAAAAGGCTTGTCAAAAAGCTTTTTCAGGCCAGTATGAGCTACCTCTAGATTTAACTCCGATAACTAACGTGTCCTTATCTGGTAGTTGCGATGGTTTAGTTTGGGTCGATGACGAAACGCAAAGACTTTTGGAACTGAAAACGACTTCATCGTATGGGTTTAAGTTGGCGAAAGATGGACTCCCAAAAATAGGTCATGTCGCACAAGCAGCACTGTACGCTATCGGTGCAGAAGTTGATGAACTGTGGATTGTGTACGTCGCTAAACAGGATAGCTGGCGTGACAAAATAAAGGCCGGAGACACAATCGAGTGGGTGATCGGCCTCGATGAACACATTTCTGAATGGGATATTACACCACGTCAAATAGCAGAAATGGAATTGGGCTGGTTCAAAAGTGTTCAAGAAGATATTGCTGTCGGTAACCTACCAAAACCGTATATCCCTGACGACAATGGAGAGTTACAATTTCAAGACTCTCCTAGCCCTTATGGAGTGCCGTCAAAAGGTGGCGCTTGGCAATGTAGGTATTGCCGACACAACGAATTATGTCACCGCTTAGGGTCTGACGATGTAACTCTTGACGTTGCACGATACCATTCAAATTTATTATCAGGTGAGGAGGAACTTGATGTCACAATTAGTACAACTGACGAAACCGCCTAGCCCAGTTTTTATAGAGACAAAGCCGAAAGCAGGGAGAGATCTCGCTTTCGTAAGTCATGCCAATGTGTCACAATTATTATTAGCAGCCGTTGGCCCCTACTCATGGAGCAAAGTGCCGGACAGTGACCTTTTCGACAAAGAAGGCAACCTTGAAGCAGCTATCTGGAGGTTAGAAATAACCGTAGATGATAAGGAAATCGCTATAGAATCTGTGGGCGATTACGACGGCATGAAGGGCCAAACGCAGGGCTTCAGAGCACAGGTTATAGAAGCCAATAGTTTTCGCAGAGCGGCAGCCAAAGCCGGTTGTTGCCTCGAACTTTGGGTAGATGGGGGCCATAAAACTGGCGCTTATGTTATCCATGATTATCTCAGTAAACCAACAGAAAATGAGGAGAAAGAATAATGTTAAACGAAGGAGTCCATTACCAAATGGGCAATCTAGGTAGAGAATGGGAAGCTAAAGTCACCCCAACAGGCAAAACAGTGTACGAAAGTGCCTTAGCCGTATCTGAATCAAAAGACTCCGAAACCTTTTGGGTCACATTAAACGTTTGGGAAGATTCTAGAGACAGCAGTACAGCTCTAGCGGAAGCCGTTGCAAGCAAAACCGGCAAAGGCAGCAGAGTTATTGTACGAGGAAAATTCAGCAGCCGACAATACAAGAAAAAAGACGGGACAACCGCTACTGGTTGGGACTGCAACGTATGGGATTTAGCCCCAGTAATTCGACCTGAATCTGGTTCAAATTGGGGCGCTGGCGAAACCCACAAAGAGGGCTTATCAGAAGATAAAAAAAGAAAGATTGAAGCACTCGCAGGATTCGACCCAGAAGATCCATTTTAGTGTGGGAAGATTTCGGTAAAAAGAAAGAACGATTACGCACTAAATCACCGCATTATGTTAGCTGTGATTGTGGTTGGGTAATTGGTTCAAAAGTGTTAGAAACAAACAACAATACATGTCCCAGATGTGGACAGAAACATCGACTATAGGAGTAGTGATGCAAGCACCAGAAACAACAATAGAAGAAGAACCAAAATTTAAGAATGACAAATTGATCGCTATGCGTATCCCAGAGTCATTGTTAGCTAAAGTTGACGCATGGGCGATTGCCGAAGGGCGAAGCCGGTCAGGTCAAATCCGTCACGTTATCGACGCTTACGCTGATACCCATTACGGGTCAATCGTTGAGTGAGATAAAGTTTTCAAGGGAATGGGCGATGCCCAGTTCGGAAACTTTTACCATTAAACCGATAGCTCATTTGCTTAGGCGTGAGCTATTGGGGGCGTGGCCACATACTGCGAAAATTTGGGTTGATCCTTTTGTCAGGAACAGCAACGTCAAACATTTAATGACGTGGACCAACGACATCAACCCAGAGTACGAAGCTGATTACAATTTGGAAGCATTAGATTTCTTGAAACTTATTGATGATGAATCAGTTGACGGAGTTCTTTTCGACCCACCGTACAGTGTCCGGCAGATTAAAGAATGCTATGAAGGCATTGGGCGTACCGTCACCCAGTACGACACACAAAACCCTTGGACAGCGTACAAAAAAGAGATAGCACGGATCGTTAAACCTGAAGGCAAAGTTATTAGATTTGGTTGGACTTCCGGCGGCATTGGAAAGAAGCTAGGCTTTGAACTGGTAGAGGTCATGCTTGTGCCGCATGGAGGTGTCCGTAACGACACGATAGTTACCGTTGAACACAAACGATTAGAGAAACAGGAGAAATTGTTTTAATGTCTAAAGCAAAGCAAAAGGGAACAACAGGTGAAAATGAAATACTAGCTATGCTCTACGAATGGGGCCACAAAGACGCTCATAGAACAAGCGCTAACACTGAGTCGCATGACATCTGGTTGGGGGATTTAGATATTCCGATTGAGTGTAAATTTAGGCGCAAATGGACTTTGTTCCCGTGGATTAGCCGCATCCGAAAAATTGCCCAGAATAATCAGTGGGTAATTTTTGCTATCCACGGGGACAGGCGGTCTACAGCAGGTCGAGCGGTTGGTAAGGTAGCTATATTGGATGCCGATTTTGCGGCAGAGCTACTTATGATATGGCGACACAACGATGAGAAAGACCAATACCCATGATTAAACTTATGCTCTGGTTTTTCACAATTCCTTGGACACCAACTCCATCACCTGATGTCCCTGAAGTATGGGGACCGGCTGTAGATAGGTGGCAACCAGTTGTAGAAATTGCATTACAATCTTACGGTTTAGAAAACCAAACAGATCGTTTTATGAAAGTAATGCACTGTGAAAGTCGTGGCGACCCTAAAGCTGTTAATGCGTCATCAGGGGCATCTGGATTGATGCAACACATACCGCAATGGTGGGCTTGGCGAGCCGAAGAATCTGGTTTTGCTGGAGCTTCCCCCCTAGACCCAGTAGCAAACATTTTCGCTAGCGCATGGCTTTTAGCTTTACCTGACATCGGTGGATGGAAGCACTGGGAATGCGCTTAACGTTGCTCTAAAGCCCTGATCCTCTGCTCATGGTCCTCTAACTGATCTTCAACATTGTTTAGTACAGCGTCACCTCTAGCCAACCTAATCTCGATCTTAATGAGTACAGTTGAAACCCACGCCATCCACGGTAGTAAGCAACCAGTAAGTATCAAAAGAAACAGGGCTTCTAAACTCACTCGTCTTTCCAATCAATCGCAACACCGATCATGTGGCAGATGAACGAACCTACGGTAAGCCAAATACCATACTCCCTTGTTTCACCAGATAAAGTGATTAGCACGATACCTGTTGAGCCAGCGGTAAGAGACAAAGCAAAGATTTCTTTTGTCATTCTTTTAACTCTACGTTTTATCATCGTTTGCTTTTCTCCTTGGGGCTTCGGGACCACTGGGAGAAACAGCTTGCGGACTGCTAGGTCGGGGGGTTGGAGTTGGTGTTGGCCGTGGTGTAGGCGGTGGTGGAGTTGGTCTTGCGATAGCAGCTCCAGTAGCTATTGTAGTCACAGTTGTAACAGCAATCACCACCCGACGATCCTCAACAGTAATCGTTGAATCCTCAGCAACATACGTTTCAAGGCCGCCAGCGTAGACGTTAATTTCTTCTTCTAACTCAGCTTTAACCTCGTCAGAAGCCTCATTAAATATCTCTGGGGCTGCCTCAAAAAGTTCTTCTACTTGTTCCTCAGACGCTTCCTCAAAGAACTCCTCGTTATCCTCTAGGATTTCTTCAAGAATTTCCTCAACATTTTCTTCATCTTGTAGTATTTCAGAAAGAATTTCGTCGTCAAGCTCATCTATGTCTAACTCCTGAAAATCAATTTCTTCAATGTCCTCAAATTCTTCAAGGACAAATTCAATATCTTCTTCTTCTAGAAAATCTGCTTCATCCAGTTCGGCATCTTGTTCTTCGTCTGGGTCCACCAGTTCTTCAAACTCCGGTTCAAATTCCTCATCGAATCCGTCATCCATATCTTCAAATTCTGTTTCTTCAAATTCCAATTCATCTTCAAATTCCTCATCTATTTCAGGTAACTCGTCAAAATCAAACTCATCCCATTCTACATTATCAAAGTCCCACATGGTATCATCTTCGTATGGGTATTCTTCTTCTTCCTCTAACTCTAATATCAATGCTGGTGGTTGCCACACTTCTGGCTCTTGGGGTTCATATTCCAATTCTGGCAATTCTTCTAGTGGTGTGGGTAGTTCCTCTGGCTGTTCTGGGGTTGCTGGTAGTGTTGGTTCTGGTTCGGGCGAGCTTTCAGGCAAAGGTTCAGGGACATCATCTTCGGGCGTGGGAACAGGAGTGGGGTCGGTTTGAGGAGTAGGGTCAGGTTCAGGCGTTGGCGTAGGCGTTGGCTCAACTTCTTCCTCAGGCGTAGGCGTTGGCTCAGGTTCAAGAGTTGGTGTCGGATCAGGTTCAGGGGTTGGGCTAGGTTCTGGAGTAGGTGTCGGGTCAGGAGTTGGAGTAGGCTCTGGTTCTGAACCATCTAAACTCCACGAACCGCCGGACAATTCCAAAGTATACGTTCCTATATGCTCGTCATCGTAAGCATCAGCCCTAAGCTGGTATGTTCCTATGTCTAACGTAGGTGTAAGTTGGCTGTCCCAACACATATTAGCTCCATCATTATGCGGAGCAGAGTCATCGTCATCCGCAACTAACGTCAATGTTCCTTCACTATCAGCTACATATAACCAGATGTGAGGATCAGCAGCGTAGGCATGAGGCGCATTATCCCAATCATCGCAGGTCATAGACGTAAAAGTAATAGCGTTTATCGGGGTCTGGTCCTCAGTTATTTCCAACGTGAACGTAGGCCCAGCCTCAAATTCGTTAACCCACACAGTGCAACGCAACAAATCATCTTCCTCATCTTCAACACAGGTCGTAACGTTCTCAGCTTGAGCGCTCGCCGGAGCCAAGAACGCCATGATAAGCATGGAAGCAAACAATATTCGTGACAGCACAAAGAAAAAACGAGCCATTCACCTACAGTACAATTACAAACTAAGGAACGATAGAAGGTTTCTCTGTTTTCTCAGCTAGTCTACTTCTGCTATAAGACCGACAATCGTTACATTGCCACGCTTGGTACACACTGACCTTAGTAGTCCTAACGCCTCGACGTTGCAGGTTGTACGAACCACAAGTAGGGCAGGCGTGTTCTTTGGAATAGATATTTAGGTTGGGGTGGTTTGTCATCCACGGGCGCAACGCCAAATACACATCACGAAGCAAATCAACATCTTGACGAGCGTATTTAATCATAGTTTTCCATGATTTCATGTTGCCTCGCATACAACCAGCCCACAGTTGGAATCCACCTGTCTGTACTTTTTCCCCAAGCCCAAGGTGTTTACCCACAGCATTCAAACGATTTGAATTAAACATAAAATACCTACGAGCTACTTTCAAAGTATCCACAGATTGCACAGATGAAGGTGGGCCAAGCCCATGCTTAATAAACCTAGCGTTAGCTTTACGCATGTCAAACTTATCCCCATTGTGGGCAATAACAATATCGGCTTCATCGATCAAGTCCCATAATTTTTTAACAACGTGGTAATCGTTTTCTGGGTCTTTCTCGTACTCTTTAGGGAAGTCAATTAATGAGCATACTTTGGTGCGTTTCTGATGCTCCCACCTGTAAGAAACGCACATAATGTACCATTCACGCTCATGCTCTATAACGTCTTGCTGGTACTGGCCCCACACATACGCCAAATTAGGCGCTGTTTCAATGTCGTAATAGAGAATCTTAGTCATATACCATTCTAGGGGACAGTTAGTAGGCGAAGGGTGCATACCCCTTCCCACCAGTCGCCATCATCAGATAATTTCTCCGCTGACATGGCTATTTGGTCAATAACAGCGGTATCGGAACGTGATCCTTCCTGATAAGTTATTACCTTTTTTTCTGTCATTGCTGTCCGTAAAGCATCGTATTCAGCTTTAGTGTCATACGCTGCTGCTGTTCCACGCCCTCTTGACGTAGCTACCCTAGTTTTAAGAATAATAGGGACTATTATTTCATCGACTCTTGTTGGCGCAGGGAACGCCTGTATTTTCCATGACTCTAACTGGGGGCCAGCAGTCACCGTTGAATCCCTTGTAAGGTTTAACTGTATTTTGAACGCTTCCGATAATTCTGGCACAAGCGCAGCAACATTAGTAGGTGTTTTATTAGCTAACGTACCAGTCGTCACCGAATAGTTCTCATCATTCGTAACCGTAGCTGTGACACTTCCACCGACAGTAGCCGTCTGGCCAACCCAAAACTCGTCGGCATCAGCCCATTCAACATCAGCGTCACCCCACGTTTGCAACGCTGCAACAATCGAAGAAGGAGCTGAACGAATTTCAATAGTTCGCAAAATCTTATCAAATTGGCTGTTCCATTTAACATCACCAACCGTCATAGTTCCGGTAGCGACAAGTTGCCCTGTAGACATTGGGCCTTGCACCCCATTAGCTGAATCAACAAAGTAAGTTCCCCCACCTGACCTAGCAACATGCGTTACGTTGCTAGGAGATGCGTCAGCACCACCAGAAGTAGCGTCTTTAACCGATACCAGATCTTCTGCCCATGCAGGTACAAGCGATTCAGTAAACCGTGACAAATCCGCACGATACGTTTTGCCTGAACCGCCACCAAACCACACAAACCGTTCGTCAGCTACTAAGCTAAACACTTCACCAACGTCGTCTATGACAGGACCATACGTTACAGAACCTGACCCAGCGTCAATAGCTGCTATACGCAACCCTTTGCTTGTCGCTAAAGCTAAAATCCCTCCATAAGAGATCATGTCGTTTATTTCTTCTCCTCTGGGGAGTTCAGCTACTTGTTGTGGTTCTTCTAGTAACCCGTCAGTAGCTCCAACAGATATGAAACTTATTGCTCCTGTTCCGGCTGTGTTGCTGGCAGCGTAGAAACCTACTGGACCAGCGCATACGGTTACCCATAGCCCTCCACCAAGTAGTGTTGAATCTAAACTGCTGGATACTTTCGCTGCGCCGTAATCGTACTCCGCTATGTTACCGCCATCTATCCCAAATAATCTGCCTCCAACAATACGCAAATAATCAGGGTTGAGCGAACCCAAAGTAGCAGGTTGATCTGTCACCCCAATGTCGGTTTCTGCTGTAACACGGCTACTCCCATACGCAATGTAAATTCTGTTTCCATCAGAAGCTATATCTGTAATCGTTTGCGGACTAGCCAAAGCAGTAACCGTTGTCCAAGTCACCGAACCATCAGCAGCGCTAAAATTAGTCGAATACTCAAGCACATTACCATTCGCAACATACATGTAATCCGTATCATTGCTTGTGCGTCGAAACACTTTCGCAATTACGTTTGTGTTCGTCTTAGCATTATTCTTAGATTCGCACATAGGAAGCAAAGAAATCTGGCCCTTAGTCCACACATCGACACCAGAAGAAGAACTGAATCTTCCCCTATTAGATTCATTTATATCAAAATACGTTTGACCAGCCCCATACGACCAATCCGTCTGCGACCTCAACCAAAACTGGCTATCAATCGACTGCTCGCCGGGTTCGCTAGACGTATCCCTCTGCTCACGCAACGTAGGGACAGTGGTCCGACGATACTGGCCAACTTCGATATTGTAACTATGTTCTGTTGTGCCTATTGTTAGCGTAACTGGCAGACGTTCCGCTTTGTGAACCATTTAGACTCCTCTATACACAGAGTTCTGAGTCTTACCACCTGAACGAGTCCAGAACAACGGATACTTTTGATCTAACCGAGCAGCTTCAGCGTTTATTCTAGTTTCACGCAAAGCTCGTAAATCTCTCATAGAAGCAGATACAGCACCGGCAGGAACTTCCTCTGCTCTACGGCTAGACCCCTGTTCGTCAATAAATTCTCGTCGGACAGGTCGAGTAGACATCAGCCTAAGCGCAGCTCCAAGAGCAGGCAAATCATAGCCTTCTGAATGCAACCCAACAGTGCTTAACGCAGTTGACGTAGCCGACAACGCAGCAAACCCTGTCTTGTACTGCACTCGTACCGTCTGACCGGGCCAGCCGTCATCATGTAGCACTAAAGCGTACCCTGACGCAAATGAGCTAGTGTTGCGATCCCTTCGTAAAGTCCATGAAGAAATAACAGGCTCTGAAGCCTCAGCCCCAACATCAGAATATGTCACTTGATAAATTGAAAGAATGTCGTCAGTTACCCCAGTTAAGTTGTACCCATCTTGAGCTGCGTTAAATGTAAGCTCAACGGTTTTCATCTGGTACAAACCGTTCTGCGGTGATGACAAATCAGCCAACTCGTCGTTAATAGCGTTTAACACAAGCTGTGCAGGGAACTTGGGGTTCACCGTCACCAGCGAATACTGATCGTGCGAAGCTGCCGTCGTACCCCTGAAACCACGCTTAACGGTAGCGTCATTTGTTGAAGCGTTCATACTGAACACATACATAAGTTCCGTATCAATCTCAATAACGGAACCAGCGACAATACCAGCAGTATCGTGCGTAAAGTTAACAGTGGTTTCGCTGTCATTTAACGCTGTTCCTAACGTGTCGTATTCCTCAACATAATCAGTAAGAAGCAAATTCTTTGTTTCATCTATCCACGTTTGAGCCGTCATCCTACTCCAATGTCATCCAAGAACTTCTCGTTCTCTCTCCTACTGTAATCACTGGAATAAATATGTCCGGTAGTAACCTCGTTTGTAGTTTCAGCGTGCTGTTCTAAATGAGCTGAACCGTTAATCTTTGGAGGCTGGACACCGCTTTGACGCAACCGCTTATACGCAGCCATATCAGCATCCTTCGCCCGATCAGCTTTCTTCGTTGCTTCTAAATCAATAACGGAACTACGAGATGGCGTAGCAGAAGGAGCAATGTTCACACCTGAAATAAGTTTGCTCATCTCTTTGCCACAATCAACGCAATGAAACGAATGGTCAATGTCGAAACCATGTATGATTTCTTCCACGTTACCGCACCGTTTACACCTGTAATCGTATCTAGGCACTTCCAACTACCTCCGTACTATACCCAGCAGTAGCCAATGCGCTCAGTTCGCTGTCCGTTAAATCAGTGGGGGATTCATGCCCACCATATATCGTTCTTGAAACTGTACTCATATCTGCCGGTTGTCGGGTCGTCACCGACCCATCGTTTAATATAAATATATTACGACCTTTTTCTGCTGGAGTATAGAATCTCCGCAGGTTCCTCGCTGGACTAATAATCGGGTATTTCGTGACATCTAACGGAGGGAGGATATTTTCGACCACTGGAACGTATTTCTTCTCAAATACTAGGGTCGCTATTTCGGTTAAACTAGCGATTGTGTCAACGCTTATTGTCTGGTTAATTTGAAGCGTTATAGACGGCGTAGAAGCCGTTGCAGCCACCACCGCAGGTGCAACATTACCTGTCCCTGAAATCGTCGCAGAAGGCGTTGTAGCAGCCCCAGCGATCACTCCAGCAGCGATACTAGCTGTACCTGAAATAGTCGCTGACGGCATAGCGCCAACACCAGCAATCACGCTAGGAGCTAGGTTCGCTGCCCCTGAAATAGTCGCTGAAGGTGTCGTGGCAGCAGCCGCTACCACACTAGGAGCTACACTAGCTGTCCCTGTGACAGTCGGTGCAGGTGCAGTTGTCGTAGCTGCAATTACCGCAACGGCAGCATTCGCAAAGGCTGTCACGGTTGCAGCCGGGACACTCGCAGTACAGGCTATTGTTGAGGGGCTTACGGTTACGGTTGATTCTCGGTAAGCGCCTGAGTTTCTGTAGTTTGTTGAAGTACGATATGCTATTCCAGCCACGCACTTGCCTTACTCTGGTCCTATTTCTTCGTCTTGCCGTTGTTTCGCTGTCTTAACGTCAGCGTTATTGATAACTGTGTCTTTATTTGCAGGGATAGAAGTAACACTTTCGTCGTCAGTCATTCGTTGAACTTCTTGCTCGTACAGACGATCTTTCGCTTTACGACATTTGTTCTTAACAACATTATCAACCCAAGCATCTGGATCTACTGTGTCCCAAGCGAACGCTTTTTCTTCAGCATCAGTAATTGTTACTGTAAATGTTTTAGCCATATTACCTCCTTATCCTACTAGATAGCCTTGAAATGAATTGTACTTTTCTGTTCGCCATGAGTAAATATCAAGAGCGCTGAAACAATAACCTGAACAAGTATCACCTGCGTCTAAATAAAATAGTGCAGCAACAGTACTACCACCATCTTCACCTTTGGTTCCGTGGTTTATTAACGCTTGCCCATTGCTAGTATTGAAACCCCAGTATGTATTGGTGTCGTTGTCGTAAGTCGTGTACTTAAAAATACTTATACTAAAATAGTAATACCCAGTTACAGGGGCAGTAAATATACCAGTACTTGTGTTGTAGTTATTTCCATTATCGTATAGTCCAGTTCCGCTATCGTCACCAAATACGATAACTCCTGCTCCACTTACTGAACCGTTATGAAGATAACCTGCGCCTCCTGTGTCGTTAGCAACACGAAACGCTGGGACTTCAGGTGTGGTCATAATACCAGCACCGTCAATCTTTACTCTGGCTGTTTCATTAGTAGCAAGATAAATGCTGCGAGCGGATGAGTTGTGTCCAACCCACATGGCATTTGCATCAAGTGAAATGCCTCCTACATATCCGTTCCCATCAACAACAAAGTGGGCGTTGAAATGTGAGTCAGGAGTGACATCAGCATTGCTCCCACATATTATTGTTGCATCAGGAAAATTTGCATTCTCATGGTTCATAAGACGCAAAGAACCATGCAGTTTTACCATGTCTGCTGATTCATCCCACTCAAAGTACTTACCAGACGTAGCGCCAAAGAACTTTACATCATGACCAGTATCATCAACACCAACAGTCACCGCACCCTTAAACGTAGGAGAAGTATCCCACGCAGACGTACCAGAACCAGTACCCATAAGCACAGCATCAGCAACAGCATTAGAATCACCAGTACCCAACTTCGTCTCTAACGCAATAATCGCACCAGAATGATTCGTATGAACAACATCATGCTCCTTACCAGAATCATCCATCTCATCCGACGCAGCAATAGTCGGCTGCTGAGTCGAAGAATCTAAACTACCAGGGTAATTTGTAGCCATACAAAACCCCTATTCTTCTCCGTAAAGAATCTCCTCAGATTGAGTCTTACGACCAACCAACGAGAACGAACTATCCCCAACCTTAGTAGCAGCCCAACTCTTAAGAACAGATAACACGGCAGCGAACCCAGAAGCTACAACAAGTTTCCAGTTGCTTACGCCCATCTCAAGGAAAGAGTTACCACTGATCGTGGCTACTGCTGCTTGTACGAACGTTGCTCCGCAGCGTTCAAGTAAATCTAGATATTCTTTCATCAGTTCCACTTTCTTTTTTGAGCTTCTCTAGCTGCGTTTGAAAGGAACTTTGATAATTCTTTAGTTTTTTTCGCTGCTCCTGCGTTTATGTTGCTTGAGTACTGAGGTTGCCCCGTTGCAGGTCGCCTATGCACATGCTCGTTGGGTTTCTTAGCTGCTCGTCTAGGCCGAGCTGCAACTGTGCCACCCTCATAATACGGGGCTTTTTGATATTGCTGCCGTAAAGAAACAGGCTTCGTGTCAGTCCAATAACCAGCAGTTTGAGTTATATTTGTTCGCTTTTCGTTACTAGCTTTAGGTCTACTTTTACTTCTAGCTGCTACAGTCCCACCTTTGTAACTTACCTTTTTAGGTCTAGCTGCTACAGTCCCACCTTTATAGCCCTTTTTAGGCCGAGCCGCTACTGTGCCACCCCTTCTTGCCGCAGGGTTTTTCGCCTTATGCTCTACACGCCCTTTAGAAGCCCCTTTAGAAGGTTTAGTACTTTTCTTAGGCCGAGCTGCGACTGTACCGCCCCTATAAGCTGTGCTTTTAGGCTTGTACTGGCGATGCTCATTGGGTTTTGTAGCGCCCCTAGAGGCTGCTTGTTTCATCTGCCGTAACGTAACAGGCTTAGTATCGGTCCATTGACCAGCAGTTTTTTTCTTTGCCATGATTTACCTCAACAACGCTTTCCAAGTATTAGGACCAACGATCCCATCAACATATAATAGACGACGCTTCTGGAACTCCACAACAGCCTTATGCGTAAGCCTTCCAAAATCCCCATCAACTTTGTACCGATAAAACCCCTTATTACCAAGAAGCCCCTGAACTACCTTCACAGGTTGCCCCTTAGAACCCTTCTTCAACGGATGTCGTCGGATCAAATCTTCTATTTCAGCTAACGCAGCGCCAATACCCTTAAGGTCTTGCTTGGCTTTCTTCTTAGCTTTTGTCCCTTTCAAAGCAGGAGCATCAAACCACTGAATCTTGCCCTTAACTACCTTGCAAGGCTGGTGATGCCACCACTCACCCGGAACGTATGCAACCATGCCATACGATTTTGCTATGGCGTTCACTTGAGAAGTACTGATACCTCGGCCAGTAATTCTAAAGTCAACGGCATAACCCCAGTTATCAAACGCTGGTTGCTGCATGTGATAAGAACCCTGAAAGCCTGACGCTGTTTTACGGTCAGGGTTAGCAGCTAAATTAAAACCTGCCCTACCGCTTTTGTATCCGTCGTACAAGTATTTTTGTTGTGCGTAGGTTCGGACAGCGGACACTACTTTGACACGGCCAGAGATTCTATCGTCGGCGAAGAATGCTTCTAGCCTGCGTTTGAACTCTGGGTGTAGAAGTTTGGTGTTTATGCTACTGTTCGTTGTCGGTATCATCTTCTGGTGGCTCTTGTAACTTTCTGATTTGTACTGCTTGTACGCAGATTTGTAGTTGTAAGGGGAATTGTTTTTCTACTTCTTGTAGTATCTCTACTGGGCTGAGTTGCATTGTTATCCTTTATCCTGAAACGTAATCTAATGTTAGCGTAGGTTTTTTTGCGTGGCTATGACTACTCGACGTAATCAAAGGTTATCTCTAATGTCGGTTTACCTGAACTGTCAGCGGAACCTGCACAAACAGTATAAATATCAGAAGTACTTGACCCACCACCGCTGGCTATCCAACTACTGTCTTTTTCGGAAAGCCAGAACTGCTTAGTTCTACCATGCGTAATAAGCCCAGTTAAAGCAGAAGCTGAACCACCAAAAGTAAATTGTCTAGTTTGGCTAGAAAGACGACTCCACCCCTGCAAATCAGAAGCAGGTATCGTCTGCATGTTTGTAGTCAATACAGAATCTCCAGCATTATAGGTAGACATAGAAGTACCATTTGCTTTGTTAAGTTGGCCAAACTTAAGAGTTTCGCTAGTGGAACCACTAAATGTGCTTGCACCACCTGATGTTCGTGTCATTTGTAATTTAACGCTAGACACATACGGCCTATCTGCCATAACAGCATCAATCGTTCCAGAAACAGACACTCCACCTGTGGAAGTCCCACTGGCAGAACCGCTAAATTCCATAACTGTTAAATTGTCTCCAAAGTCTTCAAATGCTCCAAAGCGGACATAGTTATCTGTCCTCCAAGATGTTGATTCTCGCCAACCTTGAGAAGTACTAACAGTGTATGTAAGTGTTACAGGATCAGATTTATTCCAAACAGTGTGCCAACTACCATTCTTACGAACCTGAATTTTACTAGGAACAACCCAACTACCATTTTTGCGAACCTGTATTTTGCTGCCATCAGCAACAGTGTGCCAACTCCCATTTTTGCGAACTTGGATTTTGGCCATTAGCTTATGTCAAACCAGATGTCACCATTGTTGAGACTGGCAGTTGGTTGAGTATCGCATATAAGGATTGATGGGTTGGAATCTAATTGATGGCTGGCAACTGTAGCTTTGGTGCTAGAAGCGTGTGTGTATGCCATGCGAGGAATTGAACTTGTACCTGAAAGCGTGCCAGTAAACGCTAAATTAGCGGTAAGGTTTACAGCACCATCAATGTCAACAACATCTAAATTGGTAGTGCCAGAAACATCTAAAGCGCCATCAAAATTCACATCCCCAGCAGCTACATGCAAAGCATCTTGACCAGCAGTACCAGTAATAACCAATTTCTCATCAGACGCATCCCAATGAAAATGATCGCCTGCTGTAGCCGAATAAAAACGTACATCATGCCCTGAACCGTCTGTACCTACATTAAAATTGCCATTAAATTCAACTGTCCCAGCAGCAACATCCAAAGCTAACTGCCCGGCAGTACCAGTTATTATCAAACATTCTTCCGAAGCATCCCATGTAAGGTTATCTCCAGCAGTCCCTGAATAGAATACGACATCGTGTCCTGAACCATCTGAACCAACAGTAACAGTTCCAACCATAGAAGTGTTCCCAGTAACATCCAAAGAACCAGTCACATCTAATTGGTCAGCGGACTCATCCCATTCCATGTACTTACCATCAGTAGCGCCAAAGAATTTGACATCATGCCCAGTGTCATTAACGCCAACAGTTACAGCGCCAAGAAACGTAGGAGACGTATCCCAAGCAGAAGCCCCAGAACCAGTACCTATAAGAACAGCACCAGTAGAAGCAGTAGTATCACCAGTCCCTAACTTCTCCTCAATCTCAATAATCGCATCATTATACACTTCGTGCATATCCGCATGATTAGGAGAATTAAGATTAGCAGTCTCAGAAATACTCGCAGGAAGCGCACTCGTCGTATCTAAACTAGATGGAAAATTAGAAGTAGCCACTCAGCCTCCTACGGAGTTAAATCAATCGTGAAAATACCACTAGCATTCCACGCAATAGTAAACGTGCCATTACTCGACGAATAATCAGCGCCAAAATCAATATACGCAATCAACGGATCATCCGTTAACGTATCATCATAAATCACAGCGCCCCTAGCGGTAATCGTAGAAGAAGCCCACGCAGTATCAGCAGCATCAAATTTAATAGTGCCACCTGTTTGAGTAAGCGTAACGCTACCAAGCGTCGCACCACCAGCAGTATAATTAGTGCCAGAAACCTCATTAGTCACGTCACCCTTAAAATCGTGCGCCCCAAAATCAGGCGTATACGAAGAAGTCACCAACATGACCTTCAGCGTGTCACTGTCCAAATCCAACGCCAACGTGTTCTTCAAAGCGTTCAGAAAAGTTATTCCATAAAGTCCGCTAGCCATCAGCGTTCTCCTCGTCTGTCACAGCAACCTTGGCTTCAATCGGCTCTGGGGTTATTGCGACATCTATTCGTTCATCTTCCATGATGCCCAATAATAATATAATCAAATAAAGAAAGATATAGGGAAGGCCAACCTCCCAGTAAAGTCAGCCTTCCCTAATATCATTTAGGGGCTATTAGTTAGCGCCTATTGAGGATGAAGATTCAATCCTTCGGATGGAGGCTTCACGGAAGCGACCATATCCAACAAGGTGATACCAACCAACCGTTCGGAAACGACGGAGGCTGTCGGTTACGGGACCGAATACCACGCTAGGATCTTCACCAAATCCGGCTGCACGGCTAACGGCTTTTGCCATAGCTTGCTTACCGCAAATGATGGTTTCATACTCGTCAACATTGGAAGCTCCAGCGTTTGTACCAATGTCCAAACGTGGGGTTTCAATGAAGTCAACACCACCGAATGTACCGATGCTACCTGTTCGGACAGCATTTCCATCTTGACGGATTTGGTGTTGGATAACGTCAGTTACGGCTGTAGCTTTCCGCAGATCGTAGGAAACGTCAGGGTGGATAAATCCAATGTAAACGTTGCCATCAAATGCAGGTGCAGATGCAGACCTGAGGTTAGCCACACACTGTCGAAGAAGATCAGCGGTGATAATGTCACCTGCTGCTAGTTCTCCTGTAGCTGTGGCATCGCCACCGTATAGTACGTTGCTTCCAGCGACAAGAATACCGTGAACGATATTGTCGAGGCTGTTGGCCATGTTGTAACCGATAATGTTCGCAGCGTCAGCGTCTACGTTTAAGAAGCTGGTTCCACGGAGTTTAGCGGTTGTGGTGACTGCGTTACCATATTCAGCAAGGGTTACGCTGACCGTTGAATCTCCAAGCGCAACAGCGGTTACGTCACTGGTTTCAGTGAGAGCTGATGTAGCTTGAGAAAGGTCATTGTAAATGTTGAATTGGACAGCAGCACCCGGATGAGACTGGTTGGTTGACTTTACGTCACATACCATCTCAAACATAGGTTGTGAACGGAGAGCAAAGTACGCTAGCTGCTCAAATGCAGTAGTGTCGGATGCCACCGAACTCTGTTGTGTATATGCCATTAGGCTTTCTCCAATTAAATTTGGAGCCTACCTAAACTGCTGCGTTCCAAGTACCGCCGTTAGCTTCCCAAAGTTGCCGTAATTCATCAGCATTATTGGTTTGTCTTATCAACTCATTAAGAGAGGGATCAGAAATCGGACCAGCATCATCAGCAGCTTCAGCGATTCTACGCTCCGCTTCAAACTGGGCTTGTTGCTGCGCCTGTTGCTCTGCCAAATTGCCGATACTTGCTTGAGTTGTCATAGTTGATAACCCAGCATCATTAGCTTCAGCTTGTATCGCTTCAATAGACAGCTCGCCGTCGTAGCCTTTCATGAAATACTCAGTCATCTTATTAGATGGATCTAAGCCAGCATCACGGAACACTTCTTTGCGTTGCATCTGTTGAATTTGCGCTTCAAGCTCATCAGCCCTCTTAGCTTTCGCTTCGAGTTCTCTACGCCAATTTGGTTTGGATTCAGTACTAGAAACTTCGTCAGTTTCTATAGACTCATTTTCCATTATGTCACTCACCTTCTCTTACACGCTAACAACGGTGGAATGCTAGCGGAGTTTTGTTTTGTGTAAACAGCTCACCCTCTTAATGGGGCCGGATACATAACCAAATATAGAGAAATTCAAGGGTTTCGTAAATAACCTACGGTTTTCACTATCAGCTTTTTCTATTGGGCAGCACCAAGGCCACTAGCACCAGCGCCAGTAACCATACCACCAGCCTGCTTCATTGCTGAAGCCTGCCTACGCTGACGCAACCGCTTCACGTTCGCAATAGACTCAGAATCTAAACCAAACGAAGCCGCCGCAAGCTCAGACGTACCAATACCCTTATCGCCAAAAGTTTCCTGCGTTAAACCAGCCTGCTGAGATAACCTTTGCGTAACCTCACGTTGTTGAACATTCTGCGAAGCTAACTGCCGTGAAAGATCTTTCGACAAACCAGCACCAGTAGATTGCACCGCTGCCGCTGACAAACCAGCCGATTCCATTTGAAGCCGTTGTTCTATCACATTTACGCCCCTGTCAGGGTCTAAAAAATAAGCAACAAGCTCCCCATCGTTTTCTACGCCAATGCCGTACATGTCACGCAACTGGTTTTTCAATTCAGGGTTAACATTTGCTACCGCTGCTGAAGCCATTGAAACTCGTTGCGTCATTTCAGCTTCAGAAACATCGTTCCCAATAAAACCTGCAAAATCTTCAGGGCTGTCATAAAACCCTTCAGGTAACCCTGCTGCTTCCATCGCTTGACGGTATCCACGCTCTAAACGTATGTACTCTGCTGGGCTAATAGCAGGCAGCCCTTGTTCTCTGCGAGTTTCCATACCTGCAAAACGTTCTTTGAATTGTTCTGTTTCTTTAAGTTGGATCATCACGCTTTCTGTTGAAGCGCCCTCCATCAAAAAACGGTAAGCGTCTGCTGATAAACCATCTAAACCGTAATCAGCTAACGCATCTCTAATAATTGTTAAAGCGTCACGGTCATCTTGCGTTTCTTGCGCTATTGTCACAACATCATCAGTCAACACTGTATCTTTTTCAGCCATTACGCCACCTCCCCAAAGGATTGACCAATCGAGAACGCCAACGCCCTCGCCTGATCCTTAGCATCATCAGTTTGCTGCCACTCAGGAGTAGCACGAACAAATTTCCGAACCTCAGAAAGAGTCATCGGGCGAGAAGTAGTCCCACCAGTATCAGGCATATACTCAATCACATCAGAAAACTCATCTAACAAATCTACTTGCCTGCCAAGCATCTGTTCTATTTGTTGCTTGTACGGAGCAAAATACTGTTGAGGAGTAACACCCATTTGATTAATAACTTTATCTAACGTTGGGAAACGAGAAACCGCTGTTGATTTCAAAAACTGTTCGTATTCTTCTTGAGTTGATTCCCCAGTGTAAATCTTTTCAGCCCAATCCCTAGCTGAATCATCATCTATCGGAGTGTAGTAAGTGTACGCCAGTTGTTGCACAGCGTCTTGCGCCCCAGCAAACCCAGATATTTCAGCAGATACCCCCGTGTAAACATCTTCGTCAAATAAAATTTTGCGGATTTCTTCTTGATCGTCGCCGTTGCCTTCCATAGCAAGCATCTGCCCAAGCTCAAAAGCTCTTTCATCACTTAGCTCTACACCCAAGTATTGCGCTTCATCCTGCAACGCCTTAGTTACGGGTTCCAGCCATTCTGCTTGTTCTGGGCCGCTCATTTCGCCCCATGAAACGTCAAAGAAACGGCGTTCTTTATCTGTTGTTTGCCACCATTCTGTTTTTTGCAACAATCCTTTAACACGAGCAGGGCTAGTTATGCCATTTTCTACAATGTAATCCATCAACCCTTTTTGAGTTTCTGCTTCTGGATCGTTGTAACTCACGATGCTTCCATCGCCAGTTATGCCTATAAGCATGTTTGTTGCGTGATCCCTGAAGAAGTAGCTTGCTCCACCAAATTGTTCTGTCAAAAGTTGGTAAATTTCGTCTCTGTCTGCTGCTCGCTGCTCTGCAAGCGAAGGTCCGGCTAAACCACCGCCACCGCCGCCACCGCCGCCGCCACCAACACCGTCTGCTGGTGTTTCACTATCAGCAGGATCTAATGGCGTTTGACCTAACCCCGAAACTCCAAAAATAGGGTCGTCTTGCGCTACTAATGCGCTGTCATCAGCCCCAACCAAATCAGCGACACCAGTACCAACAAGACTTTGAGAAATAGCGCCAACGTCAATATCCCTAATTGCTTGCTGTTCAGCTTTTTTTTCTTTAGCTGCTATTTGAGCGTCTATACCTCTAATGCTTTGTACAGGATTTGCAGGAGTTTTTGGAGGCGCTGGGCGTGGAAAAACTTTTTCAACAGATTCACCAGCACCAAGAGCTTCAGCTTGACCTTTTGAAATTTTCGGATTGTTTATTCTCTCAAACACTTGCAAATGAGGTTCAGCTTCAACTTTTGTCTTAGCTTCTAACTCATCAATAACGTCTATAAACCCAGTAGGAGTTCCTGAAAACTTGCCCCAATTAAAATAAGTAAATTCTTCGTTTAATAACTCTGATTCTTGAACAACATATTGTAAAGCGCCTTTAACAGTAGGCACATCTGGAGCGTCAGACCGCCCTAAAGCATCTGCATCGTATACCTCTGCAGGGTCAACTTCACCTGAAGCTATCCTTCGTAAACCTGCAATAAGTTCTAAAATTTCGTTAGCTCTATCAAGTTCTGACTTGCTGTCTTTCCAAAGTTGGTCAATCGCTTTACCTTCTTCAGAACCTTTTAAGATTTCTTCACCGCCATAAATCCAATAATCATTATTCCATGAGCCACCAGATACAGTACGTTTTTCCCGTTGGTCTTTTGTTTCGTATACGCTCATTATCGCCTACCCCCAATACCAGCAGCCTGCATAATCAAAGAAGCAGCATTAACATGATCCATAGCGCCAGCCTCAACCGGAGCAGCACCCCTAGCGAACTCGCCAGCTTGCGCCCCAACAGAAATACTGGCAACACCAGCAGATTGAAGCCCATGAATCCTAGAAATAAACTTTTTCATTTCCTCAGTAGTTGCTTTCCTACCTGTCGTTTCCATAAACGCATTACTAACCTCAGCACGAAGCGCAGCAGGGTCAATAAAATTAATTACCCTTTCAGGTTTCTTAGTTAATTCATCAACCCGTTCATTAAACATTGTCGCAAGTTCTTCTGGAGACAAATCACCAACTCGTTGCAATATGTCAAGATAATCAGTTCTCCCCAGATCAACTTGTTGTTGCGCCCAACCCATCGTTCGGTTAAGCGCAGTTAAAAACCCTGTTTCATTTATTGACCCATCCTCATTAAACACATACTCATGGTCGGGGTAAGCTCCGGGTGCGTTAAGAAACATATCCATAGCAAATGTTTTTCTTGCTTCTTCAGATAAACCACCTACAACATCAAAAATATCTTCTGCCGTTATCGGAGTTTGTGTCATTTCCCCAGTAGGAACCATCGTTTGAATAGGTTGTCCCTCAAACTCGCTAGAACCAACTTCATATTCAGGAGTTTCTGTATAGCCGTAAACATCTCCGACTTGTTGAGGCATCATTGCTTGAATACCAGCCAAAATTGTAGCAAGCACTTCGCTTGCTTCATTGGGGTCATTCGCCGACGGAAACGTCGGGCCTAAATCCGGTGCGCCGCCATTAGCCATTAAAATCCTGTTCCATTCATAAAGTGATTCCACATATCTGGATCTAACTCAGATATAAAACTGTCCCTTGAAATAAAATCAAGTTCAAAGTACCTATCATATATCTTAGAAAATTCTGGGCGTAATGCAATACGCTCCCGTTGACTCTCCCAAAGCATCATCAAATCCGCATTTGAACTAGCGCCAAGGTTATCGCTGCCAACACGACCAGTTGCAGGGTTTATTGTCCGTGAACGCTTAATCAATTCGCTTTCGACAAAACCTCGTAACTCAAAATAATCAAGAACATGTTGTGTTGAAGGCCGTTGAAGTATCGAATCTTCTTGGATTCCTGCCATAAACCCTTCAATAATTGCAGGCATCTTACTAATCCGTGTTTTCTGGTCAAATTCAACACCCCAACTTGGAATATCATCTTTCAACTGATCCACTAAACCATCAAATACTTGTTTGTACGGGAACATCTCAGTAGAAGCAAGCGAATAATCAAGACCTGCTGCTTGACGTTTTTCTTGTTCTTCCCGTATGCCATCTTTATATACCGTGTAAATAGCCCAACCACGTTCAACTTCCGTATCAGCTATCGTTTCATAAATCGTTTTACGTTCACGGCGTTTTCTAGGATCAGCAGGACTAATCTCCATTTGAGTTTGACGACGGTACACAGCTTGATTGAACTTAAATTCTTCATCGCCTGCACCAAGGCTTCCACTAATCCACCCCCCAACTTCAGGATGGTTACCGATAAGTTCTTCATGTTGCATGTACGCTGCTTCGCTAGTAGCTGAAGCAGACACCCCATCATTTAACCTCGTCATACGAGCAGTCAACGCAAAAAACTCATGCCCGTATTCTTCAAGGAATAGCTGATTGCCTTTCATCGTGCCATGTTCTTTTTGAAGTTTTCGTGCTTCTTTCATAAGGTCATCGTATGGAGAAAACACTGACGTTGACGTAGGCACTAACAACCCAGTTGCAACACGAAACGTAAAGAAATTATTTGCTCTTGAATTAGCTTCTTCAATCAGTGCATTTAACTGCACCGGATCTTCAATATCTATTGGAGTTCCTGCTTCAGCGTTCTCTACAAAAATTTGTAATGCTTGTGCTTGAACTATACGTTCTCTTGTTTGCGTGTCAACATACCTATTCTCAACATTTTGCAAATACGCAGGCATAAGGTTTGCTTTTACCCTGTCAAGCAAGCCACCTTCAGGATGCCCAAACGGGAACATAAACCCAAAAGTTTCTTCTAACGAAGGGTCAGCTAACACAGCTTCACGAACAGGGATACTTACTAAAGGCCCAAATCCGGGAGTTGTGCTTTGAAGCATAGAAGCTAACCCTTCTTTGCTAAACCTGATCGGGTTATCTTCAAGTATTTGTAATAACGGGCCGTCTTTCCATATCCCAGTTTTAACAGCACCGGCTCGCAAAGGTTCAGGAATAGTTGATTCGGTAAATTTCTTAGCTCCGGCTATTAAACCTTCTGGAAGTCGGAAAGCAAGGAACGACGCACCTGATTCTTCATCATGTATTTCTGTTATGCCTAAAACTTCAGCGTTCCAATCCGACATGTATAGTCGGGCTGCTTTCGCAACAAACGCAGGGTTTTCTTGCCCTAGTTTCGCCCACCTGCCAATAACTTCCTGCCAAGCGTTATAGAACGGCATAACCATTGCCGTTATCTCACCTATTCTGGTTTCTTCTGCAAGGTCATACAACAAATCCCGTGTTTCACGAAGGGCAGCTTGCCGTGCGTCATCTTCAACCCTACGAAGTTGAGTTGCCGATATGCTCACTTCGCCTGCTTCATCCATGTAAGGAGCAAGGTACTGGTACATAAACCTGTTGTACTTGGTTTTGTAGTATGGGTTACGGGATAGGTGGTCTGCTGGAAGCGTACCCAAGTTTTCAAATATGCGATCAACAAACCCATCAACTTGTTGCGAAAGAATACCACGTTGTGTATTTACGCTAGTTGGGTGAGGGGCTACTGACATTCCAAAATGGCGGTGTTGGCCAACGCCTTCCAATGTCCCGTTACGAATACCTACAATAATTTCTTTAAGTTCTTTACCCTCAAAATTTTCTTTTAATTCTTTTGTAACGTCGCCCCATCGAACAGTTCCTTGATCTCTTGCAGTTTTGCGTGCTCTGTCAGCTACGCCTTGTGGAAGAATCCCGTCATATTCATCAACCATTTTTGTCGCTATTTCATTTGCTAACTCTAAAACGTCAACATCAGCGTCTCTTGCTTTTTTAATATCCCAGTAAGCTCCAGTGCTTTGCTGCAAACCTTCGTCGTCTAAAAGCGCTCTAGCTAAACCAGATATTCGTTGTTCTCTTGGCTCTGGACCCCAAACATGATCGAAGAATTTTTGCTGCCACCTATCACCAATAGCTGTATAGCGTTGCATAGTTTCAGAAAAACCTTTTCTAAAGATTTCTTCTGATCTTCCATCTAACGCATCCCAACGTTGCCAATCAGGATTCGAGTATTTACGAAGTTCACGCTCTACAGAATCCCTGTACCCTTTATACATAGCGTGTTGGGCTTTTGAAGAAGATACTGACCTATGCAGCATTTCAATAAATGCAGAATCATCTCCAAAAGCTCCCCGTGCTGCTATGCCACCAATTTTTAAGTTATCGAAACCGCTTTCTGCTAATAAAACATCAGCTTTTTCTACCGAATTTCTTATTTCTGAAACGTCAATATCGTATCGGTGTATCTCATCTAAAATTGAGTTCATGTTTGCGCCTTGATCTAATAAAAAATTAGCGTGTTGCACTAACACTTCATCGCCTTCTTCAAGGGCTTCTTTCAAAAGACGTTTCGCTTCTTTCATGTGTAAATCAGCGTGCGCTATACCAGATCGCCTAATAGCTACTCTATTGGTACGCCGCCATTGACTTATTCCGTACATTCCTGCCCATGCAGCGCCAGCAAGAGGGTTTATTAATTGTAAACCGATAAACGCACGGGTCGCAGCAGGCATCCATCTTTTTACTTTGCTTGCTTTTCTTGCTGCTTTAGCTGAGTCAAGTACAACCTTTTTAACTTCTGCAGGGTCTAACGCATCAAGTATTTGAGCGTCAGACATATCGTTGACTTCTTTTCTAAGCAACGCTTGTTGTTCTTTGCTTAAATCTGTTAATTGTCCTTCCGAAGCTAATTTTTTAGTTTCAACTAGCCGTCTTAATTCAGACGGAACTTCAGTCAAACCATTCTCAATAGCACGACCAGCAAACCCATCTTTCAAATCACCCATAGCGCCAAACAAACTTCTCATCTCAGAAATAGTCCCAAGATCAGCCATACGCCGCAAAACCTCATCAAGCTGCACACGCATAGGCCACTTCGGAGTTAACAAAACAGCAGGCCGCCAAATACCTTGCACAACTTCCGCACCTTTACGAGGGTATTTCGTAACACGTTTGAAAGTATCTTTACTTTTAACCCATGCACGATGATGCAACTGCCCATCAAGCCGAGTGAAATCTCTTAACTGCGTATTAATCAAATCAAACCGTGGGATAACCTCAGCTTGGCGAACCATTTGAGGCGACATGTTGTAATTCACATAATCAACTCCATCGCCACCAATGTAAGAAACAGTTGTATGTTCCGGCGCTCCAACCGACTGCACTTGCCTATCAGGAGTAGTATCTACTCGTTTTCCTTTCCGGTTAACACGACCAGCAACAGCAGTATTTTTCAAATTAGTTGCATCTACAAGTTCTTGCTGGAGAGTTTTGCCCCCAATTTCAATACCCTCGTCTTTAATTATGTCGTCGGCTGCTTTAACAAGGTCATCTCTAGTTCGTGAAAACAAATCTCGTAATTCATTCTGGAAATTTGACCCCCTACGTTGAGTAATTTCCATCCACTCACCAAGATGCTTTTCAACAGCTTCCTTGCTTGTAATTTTCTTACCACGAATTTTTACTTTAGAAGCCTGCGCCAACATTCTTTCATACTGGGTAAACGCCAACGGGTCACTAAATTCAATTAACGTTTGCGGAACACGCTCAGTAAATATCCGCAACCTTCTCATCCCAAAAGGATTTATTACAGACGGTATGTAGTACACATCTTCAGCTACATCTTGCCCTTTGCTCATCATTTCTTGCCGTCGGCTTCTTACTACATTGTCAAGGTTTCTCCACCGCCGGACTTCTGTAATGTTGCCCATTTGCCTATGCCCAATGCCAAGTTTGCCAAGATCGTCATAATTTTCAGCGTCAGCTATATTTCTTAACGCCAATTCTGACATTGCTTGCATACCTGCATTGTCCGTCATCACTTCTGAAATGTCATCTACTCTTGGCCCGACAGTATTATTTGTGACACGTTTAACCTGACTTGCATGAGCAGCTATAGAAAAATCAAACATCATTTCAAAATCAACAGCGTCTAAACCTATTTCATCTGCTAAACCTATTGTTTTTATTCGTGCAGCGTGCAATTCATCTTGCAGCTTAGTTTTTTGGTTGTTCAAACGGGTAATGTACCCCTTCTTTCCTTTTGAAGCAGCTTCATACGAACCTTCTTTTGCAATTTTTTCATCAAGCCCTTTAATTTGGCCGTTGATTGCTTCAACGGTCCCTAAACTGTCAAGGTAGCCATCTTCTATGTTGTTAATTAGATGTGCAGCTATATCTCCTGCTTCTCTAAACGCTGTCATATCGCCCATGACAGCACGGGCAGTTAACCTACGGGCTTCTGCTGTTCTTCCATGCGCTATAGCAAACGCCGCTTGTTCCGGCATTTTTGCTCCACGACGGCCAACTGTTTCTCGTAGTATGGTGGCACGTTGCCGTGCTGCTTCTATGGGGTCAATCCAACTTTTCCCATCAGCTCTTGGCATAAATCCTTGAGCTGCTTCTACATCTCCCATTGGAGCTACTCTGTCGTCTACTTTCGCAAGAGCATCTTCTACCATCTTCCATTTATTAGAAGCAACAAAAGAAGCCGCTCTTGCTTGCGTGCTAGTCGAACCTATAGCTTGACGAATCGCTCTTTGCTCTGGAGTTAATTCCTTAAAAAAACGGCTACTAACAATTCCTTCACCAGCTTTTTGGTCAAGCCTGCGCCACCCTAGACCGCCTCCACGGGCGTATACTCTTTGCGGCGCTAAATGCCTCCGGCCAAGAACAGACCTTAAAGTTTCTTTCCCCGTCACAGGGTCAATTACTTTCTTAACTCCATAAACTTTTACATCTGAAATTTTCCCACCAGTTTTAGTTACACGCCCTACCGCTGTTTTACCTGAAAGCAAATTAGCGGAACCGCCCAACAAAATATCTACTGGATCTAAAAACTCTTGAGCAAAATCTAACGAACCCGAAAAGATATTAAACAACGCATCATCTTTTATCGAATTATATTCTTCATCGTCAAACGGATCATTAATCCACAACGCAGCAGCAACCGACTGGCCAAAAGTACGGCCATGCCCTTCTATCCTTTCCCCAGTCACAGGATCAAACGATTTGCTGTTTATTTCATACGCTTTCGCCCACGTTGAACCATCAAATATCGCCAAAGGATTGCCGCCCCTAAGACCTGCGTGCATCACCGTAGCGAAAGTACCAAGACCGTCATCAACAACGGTCTGCATAACCCAATCCCAGCCTTCCATAGCAGGCGTAATAATTTGCCTACCGCCAGTACGAATAAAACCAAACGGGCCATCTTCAGGCAAAGCCCCAATAACAGAACCAATTACCCCTTCAGGGCCAAACGCCCCAGTAACCATACTGCCAAGAACATCCTCTTGCCATGACTCAAACCAAGTACTAGCAGCCCCACCAAGATCGCCCGTTCCTAACTGGACCGCAGCTTTAGCAGTATCTACCGCAAAGCCAGCGCCACCTTTAACAATATCTAAAGCTCCACCGCCAACACCCTTAACTACATCAAGTAAACCCATTATGGGTTCCTATCTTCAAAGTCTTTCATGGGTCCGACAGCAAGCCGCATCTTGCGAGCAAGGTTCCTAGTCCTTGGAGTAGCGTAAGGTTGCGAAGCCGCCATTTCAACAAGCGGTAACATAGCCATCATTTGCATCCGTTGTTGATCTGTAACTTCTGGTCGTACAGCTTGATGCGGTTCACCCATTTCAGTTACAGCTTCATTAGGCCGTTCAGAAGGTCTACCAAAAGGAGCAGACCCAGCCCTCATCGCAGGCATTTGTGGTTCTTCCATTTGAGGAAGCGGAACTACGCCTTGTGCTTCTTCTTGCGCTTTCGCTTCACCATACGCTTGGCCCGTAGCTGTCTTTGCAGCCTGTTGCCCTCTACCTTTTCTTGGCATTACAACGCTCCTAAGAGTTCACGCAATCCAGCAGGCCCACCCTCAGCAGGAGGCGGCGCAGCCATAGCTTCCGCTCCAGCTCCGGGTTGGGCTATGCCGGATTGTGCTTCAGGGGATGTGGGAGAAACCATTTCAGCTTGCCTTTCTTGCGCTTCACGTTGTACTTTTTCAACAGCGCCAGCAAGTTCTTCCTTGTTTGATTTAACAAGGTCAATAATTCGAGCAACGTCACTAGGAGGTATCGCCCCTGTCGCTGCCTGCTGCTGCAAACCAGAAAGCAAACTTTGTTCTAACTGTTCAGCAGTTACAGCGTCACGTTCAGCTTCAACATCCTCAACAAGAGGATCTATTTTCATAAACGACTCTTTCGACATCGTACCCATTTGAAGCCTTTGGCCGCCAGCAATAACAAGATTGTTAATATCAGCCCCAGCGTGGCTATAGGAAACCACGTTGTCATCTGTCGTAAAGTGTTTGTTGGGGACATAATCTACCTTGCCTTTCACTTTGCCCATAGAAACATAAAACGATTTAGATTTACCACCGGCATGGGATTTAGCCATAGCGATAGCTATTTTATTTTCAGCTTCTAACGAACGAGCAAGGATACGTTGCGATTCCTGCACAGCAAAATCAACAACAGCGGAAAGCACAGCGTCACCTCGACGGCCTGTGCGAATGTTACTGGTAGATTCTCCACCAAATTCGGCAGGGACACCAGCAGTTAGACGCTGCGCTCTTTCTAAACGATCAATCGCAGGGTTCGTCATAAAACCGGGTTGGAGTTGCATATCTCGCAAATCACCACCACGAATAACGCCAACTTCTCCAGTTAAACCATTCGCTGCGTTAATAATTGACGGTTGTTCACCAGCACGGCCAACAAGCCAAGTATCAGGAAAGATACCTTTCTGAACGGCAATAACTTCTAACGCCATGAGTTTAGCTTGCTGCTGGTACATTCCAAGAATGCCATCAAATTGGCCGTTAGGTTCATCCAACGAAATACGTTGCGACATCACCACAGGACAAACACCTGTCAAATTAGGTGTGCGTTCCAACTCAGAAACAATCGGGCCAGTATCATTATTCCGTGAATACATGCCGACACTATTCGCTGGATGCCGGACCGCTACAAGCACATACTCGTCATGGTCCACATACTCAATAAGTTCAATCGGCCTATCCGTATCCAACGGAGCGTCAGAAACACCACCAGCAAACCGCAACGCAGCTTCAGGATATTGTCTCCGAATCCAACCATACGAACGTTCATAACCAAATACGCAATCCGCAGGAGTCATATCATCAGACCCACGCAAATTAGACGGATACGCCGTCAACGGATCACGAACATGCCACGTCGGGCAACCCTTATCCTGATCGAACCGTATCTGCACAATAGTGTTGGAATACCCAATTAAGTGACGTGCTCTCTTAGCCAGTTGCATGTCAATTTTTGAGTTCTGCCACCAACCAAACAACGCCTTACGACGAATCGCAGCAAACTTCTGCGCTTGCTTTGACGATTCATCTTCAGGTGGACATACAATGTCCGGCGTTACCGATGCTATACGCATCGCCGTCTGATCCAAACCCGTAGCAAGAAGATTCGCAACAGCCGAAGCCTCAGTCGAATCTATCTCAGGGAGAGGAACAATAACGTCGCCGTTGTAATGGTCACGGATATGACGCATCCGTTCTTTCACACCAGCATGGTTAGATGATCGGGTATAGTACAGGTCTACAATTTCTTCAGCGGTTTTCAATGTTTTAGCTTTCTGCCGTTACCCACGAAGGCCGCCACTGTTTGATCGGTTCAGACATTGGCGTATATAATTTTTCTAGGTTATGTTCTACAAACCATTGTGCCATTACACAGTCATCAGTTCTAGAACCTGTGCCTTCAGGGTTCCATTTTGTTACTTCATTTACCAAAAGCAAAGAATGGGGCCGAGCGTCAGTTCGTTGCCGACCCGGAAGTCTAATCCGACCTAAGCGATACAGAGGCGCTAACATCTGTACCCCGTATTTCGGATCTCCTTTATTTCTAGAATGCGTGTAATGCGGTATAAGTTCTACGCCTCGTAAAGCTGACCACCGTCGAAAATGGTCGTACTGTAAAATAAATTTCTGAGCAGCGTTTGCTTCAACTATCCAATGCGTAATCGGATGGCCTATCTCGTTACTTATCTGCCACCACTCCTCAGCGATGCCGGTAAAACGTTGCGTGTCATGGTTCCAATCCAAAAACGCTGGAGCATCCATCTTACGACGGTACGATTCCAACAAATACCTGTACTCGCTGTCTGGACAGTACGCCCAACATTGCAAAGCCCAAAAATTAGATGGCGAAGGGTCCGCTGACGCTATAACCATAACTTCCCCAGCGAGATATTCTGGCACTTCCCACAGGTCACGGTCCTTGTCCCAACAGCCAACGTAGTCAACGCCGTTTTTTCCTACACCTCCCGTTATCCAAAGAGGGTCAACTAAAACAGATGAAGGGTCTGTGTCCTCTTGTTGGTATAGGATTTCGTACCTGTCAGGAGTCTGAGCTTTAATATGGCGCAATTTTCTCCACGGCAGTCGGCGTGGGTATAGTAGGCAGCCTTCTGGGTATGCTGGGTCGCTTGGTTTGTGGAGTTGTTCGCACCTGTCGTCGTAGTGGGCTTTGAATTTAAGGTGGTTGTATTTGCGTTCGCCTTCTTCTTCTATTTTATCTTCGTCTACTTCGTCGTATTCTTCGTCTATTGGGGCGAATTTGTCTAGGGCGTATCTGTATATGTCGTCTGAGGCCATTCGTTGACCTTGTAGCACTAGCAGGCCGCTTGGTTCGAGTCGTGTTTCGGCGACTTCATCCCACCAGCGGTACATGTCGGACCGTGATTCGCTGTTACGCATCTTGCGTGGATCCCATACGTCATCCCAAATAATGAGATCGAAACGGCCACCAAGGAAACCGGAGTCCATACCGAACGCTGACCATGATGGTTCTTTCTGCGATAGGGGCATGTCGTCTTGTTGAACTATTGTGAACGCTTCAGCACGCCAGATTTCTTTAGCGTCGGGCTTAAACTGGCCAAAGTCTTGTTGCAGGGTGCGTTGGGCATCTACCGCTAGACCTAATTTAACGTCGTTGAGTTCGGCACGGGCGACATGCTCACGTTCAAACTCTGCCCTCAAACGCCGTGTGTACCATTCAGCGAGACGTTGAGTCGAGGAACCGAGCATACCCCTAATAGCCCTATTACGGACTGTCGCCCATGCCGGAAGTACTTTCGCAAAGAACGTTGATTTACCCGATCCGGGTGGGGCATTAATAACGACGTATTCTTCTTCGGGTGTTTCAAATAATTCAAAGATACGTTCCGTGGCTTCGATTTGCCAAGGCTGTAAAATGATACCAAAGTACCGTAAAGCGAATTTTTCGATGTTGTTCCAGCATTCTTGTACTTCGGGGGGAAGTTCTTGGTAGGAAGGAATCGCAGAAACGCCTATAGCGTCAACTTGTTCTTTCGCAACCATGTAATTACGGGTGTTAACACGGCCAGATTCGTTATCTCTAGCGGAATGGTAGTTAACGCCTGATTGTTGAGCAGCTTTATACATGCTCATAGTACGGCGAAGTATTAAATACTCAACCCATTTCTCTACAGGAGTGGATTTGCCCGAAGCCATTTATATCTTTATGCGAACAACAGGCCAACAAAAATCGGCATCCCCATCGTGATCTTCAATAAGTTCAACTATTTCGTCATAGTCATCTGCGTGAGATATGTCATGCACCGAACAATACGACGGAGAGCAAAAACCTTTCTCAACCCCGTACTGGACCCACGCTTCAGTGTTCAAAAAAGCGACATCGCCGGTCATTTTTTGCCCCTGTTCCTCGCACGGTTCTTAGAAGGAGACTCCAACGTGTAACCGCCACCCCTCTTATGAGAAACATCCTTACCGCCCTTACCGGCAATACCACGACGGCGACGCTCCGCATTCAAATCAGCACGATACTTCTTACGCTTCGCAGACTTATGATACTTCGTGTCATACGCCTTCTTCTTCGCCCTAGCTTTAGGATTCTTCGCATAATACTGGGCGGTTTTTTTAGGTTTAGCGCTTTTTCTAGGAGCCATTTTTTTTAGCTTTAGTTTTTAGACGACGTATTTGAAATTCTATTGTTTGTAATTTAATTTGCAGTTTTCGTAATTGGGGTTCAATATCCGGTTCCCTAATACGCCCAGACTCACTCTCTACTTGCTTTTTTTCTTCAGCAGTCCACGGAACATTTTTTAATCTAGCGTGCTTCTTAAACCTAATTTTCTTAAACGCTTCTATTTTTTTAGGATCGCCAAGCCAATCAAAAGCAACTTCTAGATCAGTCATTACTTTTTCTTGGAGCCATACTTTACAGCATTAATCTTTGGCCTTCTACGACGAGGAGTGCTAGTAACCCGTCGATACGTCGCATCCATAGAACCGCTATAGGTAAGCCTATTAGGATTCTTCCTTGGCTTTCTTGGCTTTGGCTTGCTATAGCTTGACTTTGCAGTTCTTGTACTTCTTTTTCTATTTGGCATCACTGACAACTTTCACAATAATCGGGATTCTCTAAGCCACACTCTAGCACCTCATCATCATCCGTGTCCCACACCTCATCAAAATCTTCAGAAAACACAAAAAACTCCCTGTCATACTGTTGCAAAAAACAAATAGTCTAGGTATCGTAGCACATACGCAATCTCGGTACTGCGTACAACAAATTTCGGACCGAGCTACGACTAACCCTCGTATGATCGCCCGTCAGAGGGGCTTTAGACTCCTGCACAAACAGGGAAATCAAAGAAAACGTAGCAGGAGCGTAGAGCAAAGGCCAAAGCTACTACAAGGCCAAAGCAGCCTCAATGCTTGGATGGGTTCCCAAGGGCAACCACGCCCAAACACCCATACAAACAAAGGCCTCTAGACCCTCTAGAGTCTATATATATGTAACAAAAGTAACCTTTGTA
>VTLG01001769.1_pt1 | contig 35685 bp, 38 predicted proteins | sample 4694571 | NCBI WGS metagenome assembly VTLG01 (sample SAMN12604809, study PRJNA352737) | marine metagenome | biome: ENVO:00000447; feature: ENVO:00000209|ENVO:00000569|ENVO:01000036; material: ENVO:00002151; isolation source: viral sequences binned using virsorter ...
AGCTATGACTGTCATTCTATTATGTGTAAGATAGGGGAGATTGTTGTGGTAGGAGGAGTGCGTAGATCAGCCATGATTAGTCTGTCTAATCTTAGTGACATACGTATGCGCCATGCTAAGTCAGGACAGTGGTGGCAGGACGCACCACATATGGCTCTGTCTAACAACTCTGTAGCGTATACAGATAAGCCTGATGGTGAGACATTCCTACGAGAGTGGACAGGACTCGTTGAGTCTAAGTCAGGAGAGCGTGGTATCTTCAACAGAGTTGCATCTAAGAAACAAGTGGAGAAGTATGGTAGAAGAGATCCTAACTTTGACTTTGGTACAAACCCATGCAGTGAGATTATCCTTAGACCCTATCAGTTCTGCAATCTTACAGAAGTTGTCATCAGGGCAGCGGACACAAAAGAAACCCTGAAGCATAAGGTAAAGCTTGCTACCATACTAGGTACAATACAGTCTACTCTCACAGACTTTCCTTATCTACGTAAGGTGTGGAAGAAGAACACAGAAGAAGAAAGACTGCTAGGTGTATCTCTTACTGGCATCATGGATTGTCCATTGACGAATGGTACGTCTAATAAAAATACTCTTTTATCGCATGTGCATCTTGAAGATCTATTACAGGAGCTACGACAGGTTGCAGTGGATACAAATAAAGAGTGGGCAGAGAAACTAAACATACCACAGTCTACTGCTATCACATGCGTCAAGCCTAGCGGCACAGTGTCACAGCTTGTGGACAGTGCATCAGGTATACATGCTAGACATAGCGAGTATTACATTAGGACTGTGCGTGGTGATAACAAAGACCCATTGACACAGTTTATGATTGAACAAGGTGTACCATATGAGCCTGACGTTACAAAGCCTAATGACACTACAGTATTTAGCTTCCCTGTTAAGTCACCTAAAGGATGTGTCACCAGAAACGATTTAACAGCCATACAACAGCTTGAAATGTGGATGATATACCAAAGGCACTGGTGTGAACACAAGCCCTCTGTGACTATCACAGTGCGTGATAATGAGTGGATGGATGTTGGTGCATTTGTATTCAAACACTTTGATGAGATGTCAGGTGTGTCATTTTTACCACACTCTGATCATACTTATCAACAAGCACCATATCAGGACTGTACAGAAGAAGAGTATAATGATATGTTAGATAAGTTCGTCTACGATATAAACTGGTCACAGCTTGCTGAGTACGAGAAGGAAGATACTACAGCAGGCAATCAGACCTTTGCATGTTCAGGCGATGTTTGTGAAATAGTAGATATAGGAGCATAGATATGAATATAAGACAGAGAAAAGGACTAGGTAAGTATGACGCACCTCTGAAGATACAGCATCAGAGAGGCTTTAAAGACTTTTACAGAGCTAGAATAAATAACCCCTTCAACAGTAACACAATGCAGCATCGTGAATGGGAACGTGGATTTAATGATGCGTTTGCCCACAACTTAAAGAAGGTACAGAAATATGAACACAATAGAGCGAGAGGCTAAACAATTTATGGAAGAGAGGTACGGAAAAATGGACATGAATGAATATCAAAAGGTGGCTGTGACTACAGCAGTATACCCACCACAGCACAAGATACTTTACCCTGCACTAGGATTGGCAGGGGAAGCAGGTGAGGTAGCTAATAAAGTTAAAAAGATAATAAGGGATGGTACAAGCAAGTTGCCTGACGATTGGAGGGAACAGTTAGCGTCTGAGATTGGGGATGTGTTGTGGTACTGTGCTGCTTTGTCTGAAGACTTAGGGTACACACTAGGACGTATAGCTAAAGAGAATGAAGTTAAGTTAGCTAGTCGTAAGAAGAAAGGTACGATACATGGGAGTGGAGATAAGAGGTAGTTAAGGTATAAACCCCCAAGCCTCATCTTCAACAAGATCTCTATCGTAGCCAAAGGCTTCTTTATATTTTACGTTCCTATACCTTCTCACATCAGAAGATAGGTTCATGTAGTTAGCTCTATTTATTTGATCTATCTCTGCCTCTGTTGTAGCCGAGCTTGGATCTAACACCATGTTTCTTGCTCTTCTTTTTAACTCATTTATCTGTTGTTTTAATAAATATTTTTTACCAGTATCAGATTCTCTATCATAAGAATCAGATCTTATATAATCTGCGAGTTCTCTTTCAACAAATTCACTCATAGCTTGCACAGCATCGTTAGATAGTATAGGATCTCCCTTTACTCTTCTAGGTGCTAATTCTGTATAGTCAAACTGTAATCTTGATAACTCTTTCTCAATAAATGTTTTTTCTTCTCTTGGAGTAAATCCTGTCAACTGTTTTAAGAATGGATTATATCTCTTAACACCACTTGATCTGGTAGGACTAGCTAATCTATCTCTTCTATCAATAAATTCAAGAGCATCTCTGTCTATTCCTGCAAACTCACCTAGATCTGCAACTGCATCCATAGGTATAGACCTTGATGCCTGCCTAAAAAAGTATTCCCACATGTTTACACTAGCGTTACTTTTTAATTGCCTATACTCTGGATCTATTATTCCAACTAAGTCGGTAAGAGTACCTACACCCACAGTATACGTATTAAAATAATTACCTAAGAATTTAGCTATGTATCTAGACACATCAACATTTGTATCCACTCCCTGTAGCTCTGAAAACAATCCATCTATAAGAAACAAACCTGTTCCTGCCCTACCAAACGAACCTGTTATAGCTTCTACTGTTTCCCTGATACCTACAGGTCTTGTCATAGCTACTTTGTCATTATCGTGAAGAGTTAAAAGTTTTTTTCCTGCTATCTCTTCAGGAACGGAAACACCAAGCACAGACTCAGGAACAGAAAATTCCCTTATCCTATATAATATATCTGCCATTAATGCATAAGGAGCGAATGGTCCTAGCATAGCTCTGGCATCAAATGTTCCTCCTGAATATGGATCTTTGTATTCAAACGCTGATGTATTCTCATCACCAAACTTTACTCTTGCTTGATACATAGTATAGAGTAAGGCCATGCCTGATAGCTGTTCTCCTATAGCTTCAGATGATAGATCAAAACTATTTAAAGCAGGATTACCTTCCTTACCTACAACTCTTGTTGATTTACTTCTTATGCCTCCCCAATTAAACAACCCCAACACTGGAGCGTGTTTGTACATAAACTGAAAAGAGTTCACCATAAAACGAGGGAAGGGTACAACAGCCGATCCACCTACGGATGATCCAAATTTAATAAACGCATCAGCAAAAGTATTAAAGCCACCTTCAACACCCCTGAACCCACCTCTTTGATACGTAAAATCTAGTGCTGTTTCTATAGCAGACGCTACATCTTTTGATCTTATTCTACTACCATAACCATTTCTTAATAAATCAGTAACATTATTATATGTTCTGCCTTCAATATCTAAAGGGTTTGCTCTTAACGATTTATTTATTTCTCTTGCAAATATTGCTCTCTTGAACATATTATCACTCATAGTATTGAGTTTATTTAATCCTCTAACAGGTTTCAGTATACCTGTTTCTGCACCTGTCATTTGTCCAATATCAGCTAACTCTCTAAGCAAGCGAGACATTTCATCGCTAAATCCAAAGTTTTTTGATCCTAGTACTTTAAACAATGCTGCAGTAGATGTGCTTTGTATACCTATGTCTTTAATAAAAGCCGAATCAAAACCTGTTCTCATTTGAGCATTGGCTTGCTGTACTGTAGCATAAGCGTGTCTAATTAAATCCTCATTATCACCTGCTCTTAAATATCTATAGCCACCTTTGGCATAGTTAACAAGACCAGTTCCTGCGTTGTCTAACGCATATATATAGTTCCTCATAAGACCATTTGTTGTGTTTCTTACGGTGGTTGCTAACTGTATAGTCATAAGACCCACTCTACCTTTAGCAAATAAATCATTTACAATTTGTTTTGTAAAAGAAAAGTGTCCACTTTTAGTTATTTTATTTAATTTTCTTTTATAGTCTGAAGTTAAGACACCCTCTCCCTGTAGGGCATCATCTAATAGATTTAATTCCTTTAGAGTTGTATTGTAAGCGTCTTTAAGACTAGGTTCTTTTCCTTTAGCAAGCCTACCCACAATGCCTAGTGTTGTACCTGCTTCAGATAATTGTGCAGCAAATAAAGGTCCAACATCTTCCCAATTAATATTATACTTTGTTAAAATGTTAGACAACTTAGGTCTTAAAGTATTTTCAAAATCAGATGTTAAAGCTTTTGCTAGTCTTGATGTAAACCTTTCAGTAGACCCTCCCTTTGGTAGTGTCTTAGCAGTGCCTATAGCTTCATCCATTTCTAGAGCAGCGGCAGCTATGTTTTGTATAGCTTTCTCATTAAAGGTTAATGGTATACCCTCTCCCTTTGCTAACAGTCTATCTTTATATAACCTTTTACCTGTCTCTAATATCTCAGGTATAGTTTCTGCTAATGCTGCTTTATCTCCTGTGTCAATAGCTTTTTCTTTTAGGGCATCTTTTAGTACAACTTCAAACTGTTTAGCTAAATCTGCTCTTTTAGTATTGGCACTAAATAGTTTAGAGGTTGTAACCTTGTGTATAATTTCTGATCTTTGTTTTAATCTCTTTTGATTTATTCTTAATATTCTCTCTGTCTGAATATCTTTTTTAACACCTAATGTTGCACCTACACCAGTTAATAATCCAGACGTTAAAAAAGAAACACCAGTAGCAAGACCTACATTTTTCATGTCTACTTCATCTTTTATATTTGTTTCAACACGAGTATTTTCTTGCGCTAATACAGTGCCACCTCCTGCAACAGTGTCTGCCACAATAGGAAATGCTGCTTTCTTTAAAACATCTTTACCGTATCTACCTTGAGTTAATAGTTTTCTTAGGGAAAATTTTATGCCTTGTTGTGTAGCAAAGCTACCTGCTTTGGCTGTGCCAAATGAAAACAAGCTTGCATAAGTGGACGGTGCAGATAAGATACCTTGGGCATAATCTATGTATGCTTTTGCACCTAATTCCATACCCATGCGGTCATAGGTTTGCATGAGTCTGCCCATACGATCTTTACCGTCCTGATCTAAATCTTGAGCGTACATTAAATCTTTTAGAGCAGTAACTTCGTTTACATTTTGAAACCTAAAGTGTTCCATAAACTGATCGTATACAAGTTCTTGATCCTGAAGTTCGTCTGCAGTGTAGTTCTCTCTGCCTATGAGAAACTTAGTGGCATCACTAACAAAGTCTGGATCAGCCAATAGCTTATCCTTTGTTAGATTATCTTTGTGATACATGTGATATAAAGGTTGTGTCATTGCAGTTTTATTTTTTACCGAATGATATAGACTTAAATAAATTCTCTATTTGAGTATCACTATATCTTTGTTTACCATCGGTCTGTAATTTACGTAAGTCAACTTTTAAATTCTCTATTTCAGTTGTTTCCTTTAATTTACCTTCAGCTTTATATTTTCTAAACAACGCTACAACTTCCTTATCCTCAATTATATTTAATAACCCTTCTTCAAGGTCAGGAGTAATAAATTTATTACTTGGGAATATAGGCTCAAAAAATCTTTTAGGATCTCGTTTACCTCTTAGTGCAGTTGGAACTATTGCAGGGATAAATTCGTTATTTGTGTTCTTTACAAACTCAAGTTTACCATCAGGTAATCCCATTGCCATTGATCTCCCACCATACCTGTTGTCTTCTGTTTCTACAAACGTAATAGCTCTGTTCATATTTATAGCCATGTCTACCATAAAATTAATTTCTGTAGCACTAACACCTGCTTTTTTAGCTGCATTTATTTGCACCATAATTCTAGCAGCTTCTGCATTTAGTATACTACCCTGAACTTGACCTATTAATGAAGGTGTAAATATACCGTTTTGGAATAGTTGTTTTCTTTCCTCCACTCCCAACCAATTCATACTAAGTTTTGCCATAATAGCGTTTCGAGTTTTTCCCAGAAGCGTATCTGACATTTCTTCTCTACCACCCTCTTTTATTTGCCTCATAATATCTACAAAGTTACGCTCTGTTTTTACTGCATTTGCGTCATCTATTAGCGTGCTGTCATTTTCAAAAATTCCTTTTTCTCTCAACTCGCTTTCTACTCTACGTAAGTACGCTTCTGCTTCTCCAAAATCATCAGGAACGTACAATTCCCATTCTCTAATCCCTGTGGTCTTGTCTGTATATACAGGATCAAGCCGTTTCATCTCACCGTAACTAGATCGTATTCCTGCAGCACCTAACATTTCTTCTGTTTCTTTTCTTACATTATCAGATATATCGTCATCAAATAGTTTCATTAAACCTGTAGGTTCTATCTTAGCATCTGTATATATTTGTGATGGAGCAGGTATAAGGCTCTTTGCTAAAGAGTCTAGGGTTATAGTATTATTAGGATCACGAACTAACCCAACAATCTCTGATGCTTTTCTTACCTTACCAGTTTTCTTAGATAAGCTGTTTATAAGGTCAGCTTTTTCTTTAGCTCCCTCTAGTCCATATTCATCTACTAGGTATTGAACAACACCTAAGTCACCATCTACTGCACGTTTTATATCGCCAAGAGATCCAGTAACTGAGGTCATTCTTTCATTATAATCTGCTTCTCTTTGTTGAGCAGTCTTAACATTTGTTGCAGTTAGTAGATCTATCTTATCTTTATAGTCTTCCATAGACTGCATTAAATTTCTATTAACAGATGTGGCTATGCCTTTTACTAAACCTAATCCAAATCCCATTATGCACTCCTCGACATTAAACCAACTGGAGCTTCCTCAGTAGGCATAGGTTCTTCCTGTGCCATTTCTGGTGGTGGCATCATTGGCTGTTCGCCTGTGTCCATTGGAGGTTGCTCCTTACTTATAAGTTCAGCCATAGCTCTCTTAATAAACATTTCTCTCTCTGTTCCTTCAGGTTTTTCTAATCCTGTATTGTACTTTATATTTTGAGAATCTCCTATCAACATTATATATTCCATTATTGCAGGTGTAGCCATAATTCCTGTGTCTATAGTATGTAGACCTTCCATAACATTGTTAATCTGAATGGTATTAGCTAGTGTAGTTACAGGTACACCCATGTCCAGTATGTTAGCTATACGCATAGAAGCTTCGTCAGTAGATAACACCTCTACATAATGAGAGATTACATCTTCTATCTTAACCAGTTGAGGTGGGTTCTGCCAAGGTCTTGACCCTAACTCAGGAGTCATACCTATTCCTACTTGCGGTTGATTAAAATTAGGTTGTGCTTGTTGCATTATTTATCATCTTTCTTTTTATTTTTATTTCATTAAATAGGACTAAAGCTTTCTGTATTTCTGTATATTCTGATCCATCTTTTTTACTTTCTGGATAGCGTCTTGAAACAAAACCATTATTACTAGACTTATCATCCCTAGCTACACTTAGTTCTTCACTCATATCATTATACTTTTTATAGGTATTACCTGCTGAATCAAATCCTCTCATTATTTTATCCTTTTCCTGTTATCCATGCACTACCTATAGTACCAATCAATTCTCCTATGGCTGTTCCTGCTGCCGACTTAGCGTTTTCATCTGCAATTTGCTTTCTAGTCTTAGCATCTAACTCAGCTATAGCCATATTAGTACTTCTTTCTAAACTATTCTCCGCACTAGTCCATGCCCACTCCATAGTATCAGAATAATAGTTCCACAAGTTAGCATAGGCTTGATTTGATACTCCAAGCACGGCATTGGCATTAAGCTCATTAGCTCTATTAATTGCAGCGGTATCTGCTGTAGCTATTTCTCTTCTCCACTGTGCATTGTTCTGTGCTATAACCAGTGCGTTCTTAGCGTCAAACTGATCTCTTTGATTATCCATCTCAGAATTAAACTGTGCCATAGCGTTCTCTTGTCCTGCATTAAACTGCTTTATAGCATTAGTTTGTGAGGCATTAAACTGTGAGTTTTGTTGAGCAAGATTAGCAAAGAATTGATCTGTTTGATTTTCACTAGTAGCATTAAATTGTTTTGCTGCATTAGTGGCAGCCTGATCATTAAATAATGCAGTAGTCTGTTGTTGTGCTTTAAATAAAGTTGTCTGTTGTTCATTAGATAAGTTAGCCATATCTAACTGTAAAAAGTTTTGAGCGTTTTGAACCGCTGCCTGTTGTCTGTTATTTAAGTTAGCCATATCTAAATTAGAAAGGGCAGATGCTTCAGCCATTACCATAGCTTGCTCATTATTCAGGTTAGCTAGGTTCATGGTGTTAACTGCTCTACTATTCTCAAGAGCTATGTTTTGTTCTGCAGTAAAATTCATATTAGCTATATCACCAATACGTGCAGAGTTTTGTACCCTAGACTGAAAGTCCTGAGTAAACTCCATCTCCATAAACTTAGCACGTTGCTCCGCTGCAAGCATTGCACGAGCTTGTCTATTAGATAAGTTTTGTGCTTCAAAGGAAGCAAAGGTGGATGCGTCAGCCTGTGCTATAGGTAGTGCAGATCGTAAGGCAGCATCTAATAAAGCTTGTCCTGCATCTGAGGAGATAGATAAACCTCTTCTAGCCATCTCCGATCCGACTGCTTGCATAGCGGCAGAAGCCCAAGGTGGAGGATTAGAGGCATCAAAACCTTCTGTTAACTTTTTAAGTTGTCCTGCTGTTGTTGCTTCTTGAGAAGGAGTAGCTTCAGCAGCCTGTATTTCTTCTGTAAACTGTTTAGCTTTTTCTGCATCAGCAACACCAGATATTAATTCACCTTCTTGTATTTCTCTTTGTACAGGATTCTCAATTAGGTGTGCTGTACCTTTAGCAGCATCTAAATCGGATACAGCAGACTTAGTTTGTTCTGCAGCTACAACTTGTGATCGTGGATCATTTGGATCTGTTTGGGCAGCTTGAACAGAGTCTAGTGCATTGCTTACTTGTTCTGCTGATTTTGCAGGATTATATGTGTTTGCTTTATCTGCCTCTGGTGTTTCTACCTGTGATACAGTATCTACTGTTGTAGTTTCAGCACCTTCCATATCTCCCACCATACCTGTTCCTTCAGCAATCATTTGATTAGGATCAGTAGGTACACCATACGCAGTTGTTACCGCACCTGCAGGTAATTTAGGATCAACTACCCTGTCGATAGACATATCTGTTATTGAGGTAGGATCTGCAGGACTTTCTTGTGTTTCAATTGGCATCCCCATTGAATCTAATCCTGCAGGAGGCTTTCCGTCAGGTGATATATAAGTAAACGCATTTGGATCTGTTTTGACCGCACCACCTTCTTGCATCTTGCTTACGTAGCCACCACTTACCATCCTCCTAGCGATGTTTTCGTAGCGCATCATTTCTGCTTGCTTATCAGGATTGTCTTCTAAGAACCTATCAAACTGTTCCATTGGTCCTTGAAAGCCCATAGCTTGTGCTATCTTAACTTTGCCTGAAGGCTGAAAGCCTCCGAATTGTGGTGTTTGCATCATTGCCATTTATTTAACCCTTAATCAATAACTTATCTAACTTATCTTCTATACGGTGCATAGCTTCATGTACTATCTTCATCTCTTCTTTAACATCATCTCTTGAAGCATACTCCTCTCTCGTTTTATTAACGAGTATATCTATACGTTTTACCTCTGCAATTAACCCCCTAAATGTCCAGAAAGCAGGAGCTATTACAAGCGTCAGTATTAAGTTCCAAAATAGTATGGGGTTTATTTCCATCATTTAAATGCCTCTTTCATTGCTTGTAGCATGTCATCTATGCTAGGTGGTTTCTCTTTTGGGTCATACTCACAGACCACTTGTTTAGGACACAGTTTATAAGAGTCAACTAACTCTAAAAATCCACTACCGTTTGCACCTTCGTATAAACACCACCAACTTATTCCGTCTTGTCCGTTAGCGTTCTGGTGTGCCTTCTCTACTTTCTTTAACCTACATATAGTTAAGTGTCCGTTCTCTAATGTAGGTTTATACTTATGTTCGTGTGCCTCTGCCCTAGAGGTTAGTGATAATAACGTAGAGCAATCCACTAGAGAGTGCAGTAACAGCAATAAGACCGAGAGTAATAAACACAGCGTTAAGTATTTTCTCTCTTCTCTGTTGAGCTTCATACACAAGTTTCTTTCTTTGCTTACGGATATTAACTTCAGTTTCGACTAACTCATCCCAAGCTTTAGTTCCTTGCGTGAACATGATGTATGTCTTTAGGTCATCACGCTGTTGCTCTAGTTTCTTCTTTGCAGCAAAAGCCTCTATTGCTTCTTGTTCTACTGACTGTGCAGCAAACATCTTTTTTAACATGGACGGTGACTTAGACGCTTTGTGTATGTGGTCTACGTCACTGACTGCTCCCATCCAACGAGACAAGTCACCTGACATTTGTTCCAAGTCTCGCCCTGCTTGAAAGGCTTTCTTGATCCCATTAAATGCAGCCGTAGCTGTAGATATGGCTGCACTGACTGTTAACGGATCTATAATACACCTCTATACTTCTTTAGGCCAATCATATATTGGAGCGTTCCCAGTGGGTTTTCCATTACTATCAACTGGAACATCAAACAATGCCTTGAAAGCGGTTAAATCAGAACAAGCATTTATTTTATCTTCAATAGTTTTTGACGATGTTCTTACTGCTGTTCTGTAAGTTGTAATGTCACTAGGTATTGCCGTTCCTGCTTCTGATTTTCTGGTAACATACCAATCTGTTGATTGAAGATTTCCGTTTGCTGACTCTTTGGTTTTACGCACCCAGATAGTTTTTAACCCTTCGTTAATAGCTTGGTTGCCATCTTCATCTTTTATTTTATTTCCGTCCTCATCTACGGCATCTTCGTCTGCTATTTTTCTTTCAATGAGAGTTTTGCCATCTGCCTTATAACCCCAATAAAATTTATTATCAAATGGAGCAGGGTCATCTTCCCAAGTTACATTCATACTTTTTTTATAATCTGCTGACCATCTCATCCAGTTAGAAGGGTGTCGTATTTTATTATCATCAACCCAACTTCTTCCTGCTACTATTTCTCTAGATTTATATTTCCAAACCATTATCTTCTCCTATTACCTTGCATTTGCATACTTAAAGGGCATCTCCGCAAATGCCATGTAGATGTATGTACTATTATTTGTATTTGCATTTCCTGCTGTTGAACTCAGTAACTTAAAACCATTAGATACTAAATTTGTTACTATTCCCTCACCTGTTGAATCTGCATCATTCAAATTTGCATATAATACTTGATCCGTTTGATTAAATGGGTTTCTTGTAGCATCGTTCATTACCCACTGATTAGTAGAATTTGTTCGTTTCCACATTAGCCACGCAGGGCGAAAACCAGTATAAACAAAAGGACCATCTGCATCTCCATTTCCAGTAAATTTTCCAAACTTCGAATAGCCTTCAATTTCTGCGAAACAATACGCTATAAAGGTATCTGACGAGCCATTTGTAGTCGTGTGTGTTCCAACTGAAAATACTGAAGAGGTTGGTATAGTGCTATTCCAAATATTAGTAGCTGTTAATCCTGCTTGATCTGTATCCAAAATTATGTAATTTGTTCCATCGCCTAGACCCTCATGCCAAACAACCCAATCACCTGTGTTATTTCTTTTCTTAACTATAACCCATTTTGGAGCAACACCTAATCCATGAGCCACTGTTCCATTTGAACCAGTACCAGTATAACTAACAATGCTAAAACCTGCCGTTGTATTGGCTGAATACACACTATCTATTGAACCTACACCTGTTGCACTTGCGTCATTTGTAGTTGTGCCGTTTGCACCTAGCCAGTTCCATGCCACCATACTATCTGTGTTTTTATTCACACCATCATTTGAGCCAACTGCAAAGCCATCTGATCTAAACTCCGTAAGAGTTGTTGATTCTGTGCTTTCTGCATCAGTTCCGCTTGAAGATATTGTTTTTTGTACACCCCTAACAGCATCATAAAGTTTATGTTTATTTGCACTACTTCTAGATTTAATCCAAACCCAATCTGGTTGAAATGAAAGACCTGACACGTTTTGTGATGACCCATTACCAGTATATAATACTGTATTAAAATAGTCTAATGGTTGCTTAGCGTTTAAAGGACTAATTGTTGGCTCTGGATAATTTGCTGTAGACAATGTTGTATATCCATTTGGAATAGAAAACTCCATATCCTTAGTGTCCGTTCTAAGTTCTACATAAGCATTAGCACGACACATTATTGCATACTCACCTTGATTATCAATTGATGTTAATGTTACTGCTGAACCATAAGCTGAGTCTTCAACATAAAACTGTACTGTTCCTGCATCCATGTCACAACGAATACCAATGGTATCTCCTGCTGAAAAACTCCCTAAACCTGACTGCACTTGTGAATTATCTTGGTCAATAGTTCCGTCTGTTTGAAACAAAACGCTTCTGTGAATTGTTGGTGCTGTTTGCATAACTCCACCAGAAAACGAGTTAAGACTTGATACTCTCATTTCAACATAATATTTGCCGCTTGATGGCAATATTTGCGAACAAAAAGCATTTGTTTCTGAACCAACAGAGGACAATTCTAATGCTCCATTGACTATTGTTCCATGTGTTCCATACGTTCCATTTCCTGCCCATTCTGGATTCCATGTTGCAAAATTGTTTGTTGGACTATCTGTTCTGTTGCTATCAATAGATGCTAAATTTGTTGATGTAAGATGATTATCATTCCCAGAACTATCTGCTCCAATGGTAGATGCTGATGCTGTGCCAGTTCCAGTTTGGTCAAATTTTAAATAAAACCCATTAGTTCCGTAAGACCCCCCAGTATATTCTTTTGGAATCCACACACCTTCTTTAGTTTCACCAAATGAATCTGCCGTTACTTGTGTGCCATCTATGAAATGTACCTCTGCCAAATAACCTGAAAGAGAATTAGCAGTATCATACGCTCTTTCACCTACTACCATTCCATTGCCGCCAGTACGATTAATGTATGTGTTTCTGTTACTAAAAGTGTCATTAATTGACAAATCTGTTTGCAATGTACCATTAATATAAAGTTTTACTCTGTCACCATTTGACGCTTGCGTAAGATCTACGGCACATACTATATGATACCATGCACCTACGTCATTTAATAAAGCCGTTGTTTCTTTGCGTAAATTATCACCTGACCTATCTCTAAACCTTAAATTTCCATCTCCTTGAATACTGAGTTGTGTTAGTTCAGTAGCTTCTGTTCCTGAACTAAAAAGAGCACTACTTGAAGTAGCACTTCGTTTAACCCAACAGGACATTGTAAATGTTTTTTTATTTCCTGCACTAGATGGCGCACGGCTAAGCCTTTCATCACTAGCACTCTCAAAGCGACATGACTGCCCTATCTTATATGGATAAAAACCTGAAGACCCAAAGAAAAAATTACTACTTGCAACCATATATTATGCCTCTGCAAAAGCCTTCTGTGCTGCTCCTAGATGGATTTTTCCATCTGCTTGAACAAAATACGGAACAATATCTATTGCATTGGCTGCTGTGCTTAATGTTATTGACGTTCCACCTGATACAAAATATCTATCGTCTGCATGAGATAATGTTCCACCGCCTGTACCATCTTGAATAAATACAAATATTCCAGATTGCCCTGCTACTTCATCTGTAGGATCTTGTAATGTACAATTATTACTATTGTCTACTGTCAATATAAAATTTGTGTATCGTGACATATCAGGAGTATAATTTCCACTTGCAGCCTCTGTTACTGTATTAGGTACAACACCTTGACTAAATGTAATAGCTGCGGCATTTCCTCCATCTGATGTAATACTATCAAGAGCTATGTCACCTACGTTAGTAATATTAGCATCATTAAAACTTGTTGCACCTAAAGTGTTACTCGCTGCAGTTGAAGTTAAACCCTGAGATAATGTAACAACACCATTAGAAGCTATAGCTATAGCGTCTGTGTCAGAAGCAGAGCCAATGTTACCTGCATCTCCTATAACAATACTACTATTAAATGTTGCTAAATTTCCTGTAAGGCTAAGACCTGTAACATTTGAGCCATTTACTCTAGATATAAACTTAAAAGAAGCGTCTGGTGAACCATTGCTAACATCGTCAGCTTCTACTTGTACATAGGCATACTCAACTAATCCATCTCCATCATCTTCACCTTTAAATGAAATTTTTCCTAGTTCATCACCATCAGCAGGACTTGAACTATTTCTATATAAGGTTAATTGTGGGTTTGATGTACTAGTGCCACTATCACTTGTTAAAATAAGCTCAGAGTCATACTTTAAACGCATTACTTCTATTGCTGCTTCAGAATCTCCTAATTTAAATACAAGATCTGTTTCATTATTAGTGTCGCTAAAAGTATCATCTGCTTCTGCTACGATTGAGGCTGCAAGTAATCTTGCATCTCCATCTGCTCCGTCAGCTTCATCTGGAGCAGAAAATTCAATTGCACCTAATACATCTCCGTCTGCAACAGTAGTGTGGCTTGTTTGTAGTTTAAGGATAGCACCGTCTGATGTTTTGGCTGTAATGTCACCTAACGTACCAACAGATGTAATATTTGGTTGCGCTGCTGTTTGTAGTGTACCAGATAATTGTGTTGCTGTCAACCTTCCTGTGCTAGGATTGTAAGTTAAATCACCATCTGATTCTAATCCTATGTTGCCACCGTCTACATCTCCACCTGCAGTAAAAATAATAGCGTTGTCTTCGTTTGTGCTTTCATTATCGCTAATGGTTACTGTTGTTGCTACCGCTGCTGTGGTTGCATTTGTAACTGTAACTCCTGCAATCACGGTATTAAGTGCTGTGCCACCTACAGTAATTGCATCAGCTTCTAGTGTTCCATCTACATCAACGTCACCATCAATATCAGCATTTCCTGTTACTGTAATACTGTCTACATAAGCATCTTTCCAACGAACAGAAGAAGAGCCTAAATCTACATCACTATCAGATTGTGGTCCAAATATATTATCAGCTAGATATACTTGCTCTACGTTTGCTGCGTAGAAATGTATTTCGTCTGCTGTTTCAAAGTCTATTTTTGTTTGATCATCTTCACCTATTTTAATATCTGTAGCAAGAAGTGAAGTTATTCCAGTTTGTGCTGCATCAATGCTCATTACAGAGCTAGAAGCGGATAAGCCTGTTCCTGCAAATAAGGTTGCAAGAGAGGCTATCGTTGTAAGTTGTTCATTTGCTCCATCAGAGTCTAGTGTAGCAAGTTTATCACCATTAGCAGGAGTTACGTCACTCAATTCAGACAAGTCTAGTGTTAATGTTAATGCACCTGATGTACCACCTCCACTTAAACCTACACCTGCTGTTACCCCTGTAATATCACCTACAGAAGCTGACACATATGTAACAAGATCAGATGCAGGTATTTGTTTAGTTGTAGTGCCATCAATAATTAAAAACGCATCTGCATCCGCTATTGTAATTGAACTTGTTGATTTGGCTGAACCGTCTAGTAGATTTAATTCTGCAGCCGTTGCTCCTACAGCAGTGCTACCTAGTGTAAGCTGACCATCAGGAACTACAAGCCCTGCAGCACCACCTAGTATGAGGTCATCTGCAGAAGCATCCCATTGCATATATGCTGAAGCTGTGTCACCAAAGAATTTAACATCGTAACCTGTATCATCTACACCAACAGTTACAGTAGAATCAATCTGCACTGCACCGTCAATGTCAACAGCATCTAAGTTAGTTGTACCATCAATATCAACATCACCAGAAATATCTAGGTTAGTAAATACAGATGTACCTACGGCTGTTATTTTATCATTAAAAGTAACTGCACCTGCTTCTGACATATCTATAGTCATAGCAGTTATAACTGAACCACCATCGTTACCCTTAATTAAAAAGTCTTTGTCTGATACTTTAGTTTCAAGAATAACATCACTAGAGCTATTATACAGACGAGCCATTTCTGTTCCGTCATCTTCGTAAATAATACCATTTGCTGCTGTTCCTGCATCTAATGTAATACCACCTGCTGACTCTATATTAATAGAATCAACTGCTGTTCCATCAGAAACAATATCTAAATCTCCATCAGCATTACTAGATATGTAAAGTCCTGTATCTCTAAACTGTAGTTTTTCGTTTGTAGCTATAAGTATATCATCTGAAAACTCAAAGTAGTCTTCATCTTCCATCCACTTTAAAACACCGTCAGTAGTCTCTCCATCAAATGTAATGGTAATATCTGTACCTGCTGTACCTGCACCAAATGTAAGCGTGTTACCAAGTAGCTTAGTAATTGGTCCACCTTCGGCTGCAGTACCATCATGTGTGTGTCCTGTACTCACTGCAAACGCTGCTAATAACTGGTTAAACTCATCATTAGTATGTGCTGCTGTTATTGTGTCTCCATCAGAGTATGAGGACTGTCTTGTATATGTTGCTCCCATTTATCTTCTTGCTCCTAATTGATATTCTAACTGAAACCCTTTAAGTGAGTACGGTGCAGTTGAGCCACCATCATTTACTCTTAATGCTACAGCAAACCCTGATCCTTCTACTGCTTGCCTTACTAGCGGTTGTGATGCACCTCCATATGTTCCTATAGAAGCAGAGGAAGTACCATATGTTGTTGTTCCATATAATGCAGCAATATCACCAGAGTCTAATGCGTAAGCTGCAGGTCTTGCTGAATCTGCTGATTCATAGTCATATCGTAAAAATAAATCAGCATCTATTGTTGATTCAGGTGCAAAGTTAACAACCACTCTTTGCATATGTTTACGAATACCTGCATCATTAAATGTTAAATCAGGGCTACGGTACTTAGCCATAATAGCTGTACCATCAAAGTCATTTCCAGATTCTTGCCTATACACATATCCGTTTGCATAATCTCCATGTAAAACTATAACATCTCCTGATTTTACAAAACTATCAGTAGAAGCAGGTTTTATTCCTCGTATTTCAGCAAACTCAAACTTTTGCCCTTTCATAACACACATAACACCTTTAGTGGTATTTTGTCCTGTGCCATCCTTAGTAAAGAAAATGCGATACTGTGTTTTATCTGGTATTACTACACTTTCAAACTCAGAAGCACTAGTTAAGTTCTCATCAAATATAGATTGAACATTTGCACTTATTGTACCTAGTTCAACGTCACCAATTCTAGCAGTACCTGCAACGGTACGTAAACCATCTGGTCCTAAGAAGATTAAGTCACCTGCAAATTCTTGAATAGTATCCCCATTAATACATCCAATATTTCTTGTAACAGGTGTAATAGCAAAATCTCCTGAACCGCCACCACTACTACCTGATAATTTAAAAATTCTATTTTGGCAGAATATAAATAAATTATCACGAAAAACTTTAAGGCCTGTTATTGTATCGTCAACATTTATACTTCCAGAAGGAAGACTTCCACTTGTACTAAAATCATCTTCATTTCCTCCAGAGCTATATACTATTGTTTGAGGTGTACTAGACTTACCTGCGTAAAACATGTGGTTTTTAAAAGCAGCAACAAACTTAGAACCTTCAACACTAGCAGTTGATACATCTACATGAGAAAGATCAGAAACAGTAAATACAGATGGATAATTTACTCCATCAACAAGAATTAACTTATCTGAATTTTCAAAGTTAAATCTTTCAAATCTGTATTTACTTGGTGTAGAAGATCTTGTATCTTGTAACGTCCAACTAGAACCTCCTGCAGTAGCACTATATATTTTTGTTCCTCTGGCTGCTAGTACAGAATCACCAACAGTTGCAACCATTAAAACTTTTTCACTAGAAGAACTTGTAGAGGGAACAATAGCACTGACATATTTACTAAAACCATTTATTCTTCTGTAGCCACCTTCAATATCAGGCTCAAAGTTTTGTAGTTCTAGTGCTTCTCCTGCCTGCATCATAAAGGTAGATCGGTTTAATACTAATCCACCTTCACAGTTAAATGCAACAGGTTGCACCTGTGACATATCAGGCATTAAATTACTCCAAGGCTAGTTGTAGTTTGTCCATGTGCTGTGCGAGGTATAAAAGTAGATCTTACATAATCAAATTTATTTACAAGTAATGTTTGCATATTTTTAATACCCTGTTCGAACCTAGCAAAGTTAAGTTGATACTGCGTAGTTTCACCACGATATTGATACACAAATGCTGTTGCACCATCAACAATAACTGGATCAAATCTTGCAGGTATAGAAGTCGTGCTATCATGTGCAGATAAATCAGATGGAAATGTATAGTAATCAAATTTTACTGAATAGGATTTGTCAGGAAAAGGATAAAATAAATAGTTATTATCTTTACTTCTAACTACGTACTTAGGTAAACCTCCCTGTGTAAATTGTGTAACTGTTACACCGTTATCGTGTGAAGCTGCAGTTGTTGAGTTAGCTCCTCGTGTACAACCTGTTAAGGTATTAGTACTAATGCCTGTATACGTAATTTGTTCATTGTTAATATATACTGTGCCTGCACTATCAAAACCAGTTGCACTTGTTAAATCTATTTCTGTTTCTGACGAGTCTATTGCTTCTGCAGCAGTAGTAGAATTAATTTCATCTTCTTGTGTTATGTAACTATTAATGTAATCATTATAATCTAAGATACCTAACTTACCGCCTGCTGTTGCTAAGTCACTATCTTTAACTATTCTAAATGTATTATAGTCTACGGACTTTGTACTAGTTGGTAGACTGTAACGCACTACTCCTGCTGTAAGAGTTTTAGTTTCTGTTGCATGATTAAAAGGATAGCTAAACTCTCTTTGATTAATATAACGTATTGTTTCATTAACAGCATTTTGAGCTTGAATTTGTATACCTCTAGCAGAACTAAAGTTAGCTGAGGTAAGTTGAACTTCATTTAATCTTGCTAATACAGAGTTTGTTAAATTTAAATAAGTACCTGACATGCATCCTCTTTATATGAAAAGAGAGGGCAAGACACACCTGCCCTCTCAGTTTAGTAAATTTAAGCTAATGTATCTCGGTCAACTTCATCAGGAGATGAGTCACCTTGATCACTAACGTCTGCTAACCAAGCATAGACACGTAGTTTACCTGCGGTAAAAGTAGCACCATCACCTGCAAAAGTCAGATCTAGTGTATCTGCCGTAGCAAGAACAATGTCACCTGCAGGTGTAGCTGATGGAGCATAAGCACCGTCAGACGCACCATCAATGTCAAATGCTGCGACCCACTCATTATCGTCAACAGCAGTTCCCAAGATTACGGTAGCATTTGTACCTGTATTCATAGTCGCAGATGTTACAACCTGAACACCTGCATGTAAAATGCGTGTATTCGCAGGAAGTGTAAGACACTGAACTACATCTCCTGCAGTACAGGAAATTGCCTGTGCAGTTAGATCAATAGTTTTTTGTATCATGTATGGTGATCGTCCACGCTGTGAACTACCGTGAGCAGGTAAAAGTAATGATGTAATTGTAGCCATTTTCTAATCCTCCTCTATGCAACATTATAAATTGCGGTACAGATAGCTTCTGGTCGAAGTATCTTTCTACCGTACAAATGCATACCACGAACAATGTCAGCAAAACTATCTGGATCACGATATGTTTCCGTTTTGTTGATTTGTTCAGCCGTAGCTACCGATGAACTATGTCCTGCAACAATAACACCATAATTAGATGAATTTGAAGCAGCAATAGTTGCAGGTCCAGTACCAACTGCAGGTAAGTTATTAGACATGTAAACTTTAAAACCATGTAGGTTATTAAGTACTAAACCATTCTGAAGACCAGATCCACCCCAATCAGCTTGGAATAGTCTAGAGTCCTCGTCTTTTAGTAGTTCAATAAATACAGGGTCAAGAACAAGCCAACGGTTGTTCGTGTCTACATTTTGTTGGTCTAACTTACGAGACATACGAGCAATTAGAGTAAGTGGAAAAGTAGATCCATCTGCAGGTGTAGAGTCAGTTGCTCCACCTGTTCGTGGTGCTAAAACAATACTATTATCTGCACTACCAGAACTACCATCACCATCACCAAAATCACTAGCATCTAATTTCATAGATGAAAGTAATTCGTCTGAGCCTGCTGTTGAAACAGCTTTAACTCCGTTGACGGTTGTATTAGCAGTATCTGCTGTACCGTGAATAGCAGATTGTTTAAATCCACTCATGTAACCTAGTACGTCTTGATCATACTGATCTTTCAGTCTGTAGGCTGCTCTATCAGATGCAAGTGATTGAAAATTCACATGCGAATGAGCTTCCTCAATGTCATCAACTTTAAATGCAAAATAATTTGCTTTGTCGATAGTTAAAGAAAACTCCTCGTCATCAATATCCTGTGGTGTAATTGTTGTACCACGAGCATACGATTTAACGGTGATCTCAGGCTCTTTGATTACCTTAACGGTATCGCCAAAGTTGGCAATCTCACCAAAGTAGTCTGAGTTAGTAATTGCTTCCGCTACAGAACCCTTACGAAATGCAAGTTGTACCTGTTTGGAATAGATTATCGGACTAAAGTTACCATTAGGTAAGTTGCCGTAACCTGCTGCGCTTGTAAAAGCCATAATTAAACTCCTCTTTTACATAAACAGATGCAAAATACCGCACACATTAAGAGAGGTCTATAGATATAAGGTGCAAATAAACTAGTTTGTTGCAATCACGCTAGATAATTTGGGCTAATACTAAAGAGTAGTTCCTTATTATTTGGAATTTGCTATTAAATATATAAGGTTAACTAGGTAGTAACATTGTTAGGCTAATTAATCTTATTGTTAGTTATACTCATATTTATGAGTTTGTCAACTTTTTTTTTAATTTTTAAAAAGTTAAACCTCTTTAACACTCTATCTCGCATTTCCAGATACATCATAAATAAACTTACCTGTACGTATAGCTTCCATGATAGCATCTTGATTTTTTTCATATTGCGCTGTAGACATTTTTTGTACAACTGATTCTTTTAAAAAATCACTTGAATCATTGTCTTGTGGCATAGTACGAGAGTTACGAGTGTTTGTTGCTTTAGCTGCATCCTTAGATGATGTAGCTTTTTTCTTACTAATACCCATGTCTGCTTTGTATAGGTCAATAGCCCTAGATGCAGAACGAGCATCGTTTTCATTTTCGTAGAGAGCATCTTGTATCCACTTAGGCTGATCTTCTGCCCAATTATGAAAATCATCTGTTTCTCTAATTTCATTAAAGTCAGGATGTAATTGTAAAAGCTCTGCTTCAGCTTTTTCTTTTGTTACATTTAACTGCATAGTGTCTATTTCTTTAACACGTTTGTCAAGCATTTCTGTTTGTTCTCGTGCTTTTTTAATAGCTATTGTTTCAACTATTGCAGCTACATCAGGGTATCGACTTGCCCATGCTTCAATGTCTTCATCCGACTTTGGTAAACTTATTTCCTTACGAGTAGACTGATCAAGTTGTTTTTTAAGAGAATCTACTTGTGTTTGTAGCTCATTTTCTTTTTGTTGAGAATGTCTACGTAAATCGCCATATCGTTTTTTAAAAGTTTGCTCTTCTTTAGAAGTAGGTTCTTCTTCTTTAGCAACATCTTTAGATTCACCCTTTTGTTCCTCTAAAAGTTGTTTAAGTTCTTCCTCTTCTTTTTTTCGTTTATCCTCATTGCTATAAGGTTTTTGTGCAAATGCAACTTTTTTAGGTGTTGCTTCCTCAGTCATAACAGCAGCTTCAGCCATTGTCGTTCTCCTTTTCTAGGGCAATCGTAGCCAATATGGGGGATTGGTAGCCAGATTATATGTGGTCTATTTCTTTTTAGAGGCTAGTCCACCTTTCCTCTTCTTTGCAGGTTTCTTAACTTTTTGTTTAGCTAGTCCACCTTTAGCAAATGGTCCTACAGATGGTGCATCATAATCTATTTTAGGTGCAGTAGGTGCTTCATAGGGTTTCTTAGTTTGATTATCAACTTCTCCTGCAAGTTGTTTATCTGCTTCTGCTTTTTGTTTTGCTTTAATATCTTTAACAATATCTATTGTTTTTTGAGATGCTCCTTTACCACCATCTCCTGTTTTTAATAGTACGTCTATAGCAGCATCTCGTTTTTCTGTAGGTGTTTTTGCTTTATCAACTGCTGCTTGAATCTCTGCTTTTCTTTTGTTATCTTTAGTTCTAGCAATTATATTATTTACAGTTCTTTGTGAGTCAGTCATTTTATTACCAAAAGGATCTAGCTCAACTGGTTTTTTATCACCAGATCCATCAAAAAGATTTTGAGTTTTATATTTAAACCATGTACCAAAAGATCCATCTAAATCATCTTTTGTTAACTTTTCATCATCTCCTGCTTGTATAGGTGCTACTTCTGCTGCTTCTGCAGGAACTAAATTTTCTAATTGTGCAATACCTTTATCATCCATTTCTGATGATAGACCACCTACTTGTTCAGGGCTACCGCTTTGTAAATAAGATGTGTCTGCAGGATCAGCTATTTCTACAGCTTCCATTAATTTTTTATATTCATCTTCTTCTTCTGTAGCATCTGATGGTAGAATTGGCATACCTCTTCCTGTTTCTTCAAATGCAGGTACAATAGGACTAGCTTCTATCTCTTTTTCTTTTGTTATGTCTTCTACTTCTGGTGCAGTAGTTCTTCCTATTTCTTCAAATGCAGGTACAATAGGACTAGCTTCTTTTTCTATAGTGCTTATTTCACTAGAATCCTCACCTATGTTATCTTTTTCTATAGTGCTTATTTCACTAGAATCCTCACCTATGTTATCTGGTCTAGAAGGAATATCTTCAAAATCGCTAACATCAAAATCAAAAGCCTGATTGCCATCGCTATCGCTTGAGTCATCTGTATCTACAACATTTTTTGCTGTAACAAGATTTGCTTCATATTCTTGTACATACTGAGGCATAGCTGCATCTACTTCTGTTTCAGTTCTTATTGCTATAGGTTTACCATTTGCATCATATCCTTTATATCTAGATGCTAGTATACGTTCCATTAACAATGATGGATCATCTCCTGCGTCAGCTATGTCTGCTATATTAACATAGGTATTTCTACCGTCAACTTGATAAAGAACCTGATCACCTTTCATTTGTATTATATTACCTTGACCATCGTTAAATATACCTGTTACTTTAAACTGTCTTCTTTGTGTTCTATCTGTAGCAGATAAGTTACTATACTCTTCTTTTCGTTTCTTTGCTGCAGCTACAGCTTTATCTCTTATGGCTTTAATCTTAGCAAGTTCTGCTTCTGTAAGCTCTTCATACTCTTCAGGTGTAAATGCTTCTTTAAGTGTTTTACCTTGAAATACATCTTTTAATACTGAGAGTATGCCCTTTGGTTTTTTAGACTTTTCAAATATCTCTAACGCAAATTTAGTGTCTTCATCTAAGGCATTAAATTCTCCACTTGTACGTAAGTTATCTATATAATCTCTTGCACCTTTATAACTTAAATTTACCAAGTCACCAACTATGGGCAACTTAGTAACAACATCTCCCATAAGTCCATTTATATCTGTAGCAGCCTTTAACCAATCTACTGCATCCCTATCTTCGTAGCTCTTAACAGTAGAAAAGTCTCCACCTGCACGTTGCTGTTCTTCTATATACTTGTTAAAACCTCGTGTCTCTCTGCGTCTTTTATCATACCCTGACTCTGGTTCTGGTGCTTGAACTTCTGCTACTTCAGGTGTAACAACAGGATCTTCTGTCTTTTCATCTTCTGTAGGTTTAATGTCTTCTTGTATTTCATCAAACTGACCACGTAAACCTGTTCTTAGGTTTTCTATTTCTGCAGGTGTATATGTTGGAGTAGGAGTTACATTTTGTCCTGCAAATCTAGGATCAGCAAACAAACCTTGCTGTCCTCTAAGTACACCACCTTCTGCCATTTCTTTAGGTTCATCTTTACCGCCTGCTATTACAACTAAATCTGCCATACCAAAGGGCAAGTCATCAGGTATAGTAGCCTCATCAGAGTTACCCATCTGACCCATCTTTTCCATCATCTTTAAACCTTGTTTAGCATCTTGACGTAGCTTCATAAGTTTTTCAAGTCCAATGTACCTCACTACGTCTGCAGGAAATACAAACTCCCCTTCACTTAGCATTGTAGGTATGTCATCTTTTACTTCTTTTTTTAATGAACCAGAAGGAACATCATTACCAGAGGTAGGCTCAACTTCTCCACCCTCATCTTTTAAGCCGCCTTCGTTCATAAAAGCCATTCTCATTTGATCTTGCATTACTGCTCCTCCTTGATTATACGTTGTAATATTTTTTATTAATTTATTACTTCTTTCTATAGCTGCTTCTACTGCTTCATCTTCTGTGTTATGCACACTTGTAGGAATTATCCTACCTTTTATTATTGCTCTACTTAATGCCTCTTCATCATATTCTTTACCACCATGTATAGAGGGAACATTATAATATTTACCGCCTATAGGAATAGTCATACTTTTTTCAGATACTAATTCACCTTTAGGAGTTTTAAATATAGGTCTACCTGCTCTGGTATTCTCTCCTGTAGCCTGTCCTACAATTTCTCTATTGGGTCTTAGTGCTTCCATTTACCTCATCTCTTAATTGTTTTAATTTACGTAGACTATGTATAGCACCTTGCGCTCTGTGTAATACAACTGTATTATCGGTTTGTTCCATAACTCTATGTTGCTGTTGAATTACAGCGTCTACATAATTATTGAAGTGGTCCAACATCTCCTTGTTGTTCACCAACGGCTTGAGGCGGCTGAGTAGCTGCTTGTCCATTTCCGCTAAATCCTTGTTCCTGTGGCATAGGTACTTGTCCTGTACCTATTGTTCCTCCACCTGCGCCTGTCATATCCATTGCATCTGCGCCTGCAGGAGGTTGCCCTTCCATTTGGGGTTGTTGTGGCTGTTGAAAACCTTTCATAAGTTCAGCTTGTAATGCAGCCTCTCTCATATCATTAGTAACTTTATCTGGATCAAGATCAAGAGCTTTTGCAATCTCACGAATAATATAATCCATTTTAGCAAAAGGAGCAAGAGCAGGATTAGATGCTACTTGTAAAAATTGCATTAATCGCTGACTACGAACTTCATTAGCCATTAAACTTTCTGTGCCTCTAGCCTTAACCTCAAGATCACCTCTGATCTTTGGGTCAAAATCAAACTGCATATTAAATCTAAATAATCCTTCACCTAAAGGTTTTAGTAGATAGTCATCTACATTTTTAATAACATTTTTAATGCTACCTGCAGCAGCGTTCATAAGCATAGACATACCTGATGCAGTTCTACCTACACCCATAACTCCTGTTTGTCCATGAGCAAAGCTTGGGAATCCTGTGCTTTCATCCGCTAGTACTCGTGCTTTATCAAATAGCTGTAAATTTTCGTTTGAAGCATTAGGAAACTTTGTACCAAAGATAGCTTGGCCGGGCGCACCCCCTTGTCTTCTAAAGACTTTTCCGGGATATACCGACAAATCTTGGCCGGGAACTAGGTTAGTTTCATCTACCTCTATAAGTAAATTACCAGACAATACAGCATTATCTACCGCCATACGCATAAAACCATTCATTAGCGTCTGTGTATCGTCCATATTTTCTGCGATACCTACACCAAAAAAGCTATAAGGATTAAGTTCATAGGGTGCAGCCATATATGGAATAGTAGCAGGTTTAAATGGATTAAGTACCATACGTAATAACTTACCATTACATATCCAAACGTTTACAGAAATTTCATCTAAATCTTTTACTTCATCAGGTATCTCAACACCTTCTTCTTTAAGCATTTCAATATCACACATACCCCAATATTCAAGAACTTCAAATCTATCAATGCTATGCTCTGGTGCATAATCAGATAAATCATCTTCCCAATAATCTTTTGTGTAATTTTCTCCTGCTTCAATAGCTTCTTCAATAACTGTATCTCTAAAGTAGGGTCTACGCTTTAAAGCACGTAATTGTGATCTAGATAACTTATGTTTCTCTATAACATACTGTGCTTCATCCATATTATTTGCATCTGGATCAGGATAAAAGTTCCATACCGATACATGAGAAACTTGTGGTACAGTTTTAATAGTTGGATCATACTCACCATCTTCACCCCAATTAGGATACTCTTTATCAACAGCAAATGGACCTTTCATTACACCTGTACCAAATAGAGCCATTTCAAATGCTGTGCTTCTTAAATGTTTATTAGCACTTGACTCTTGTAGCTGATCATGTATCTTCTTCTCCATACCCTTTGCTGCTATCATAGCAGGACTAAATGTAATAGCACTAGGAGTCTTACCTGCTCCTGCTTCTAATCCAGTTATTTCACTAAGTTTTTCTTCTAAAGGTCCAAGTGTTAATGATTTTTGTGTAGCACCTGCAGGTAGATCTTTACCATCTCCTGCAAAACCATAAGGAGTTTCTGTTTCTAGTCCTTTACGAATAGCTTCAGGTTTATTTGGATCAAAATTTACATCTTCAAATACACCTTCTGGTAGTTTAGTAGGCTCAATAGTTAAGGGAAATTTATTTGCGGAAAATAATACGTCAACAATTTGTCCATACGCAGCAAGAGTTTTTGTTTTAGTAACCTTAATAAAGACCCTTGATTTTTCTGCTTCCGTAAATTGTACATCTGAGCCATAGATTCCTCTATAGTTTCTATAAGATCTTAACCACCTTTGCTCATCTTGTTCTCTATAGTCTTCTGCTTTTTTATAGCGTTCCATAATAAACGGAATAATATTTGTGGAGGAAGAATCGTCAATTATAGAATCCTCACTATCTTCTAAAGCTATTGCATTTTCTTCAATTAAAATTTTATCTTCTTCTGCCATTTACTTTCCTTAATATCCAAATGTTGCATCTGCAACAGGCATATTCCTAGTTTGATTTATTGTTGGATCATAATCAAATATACTAAAACGTGGTCTTGACATTATACCATATCTTAGCGCATCGTACAAGTGGTCTTCTGAGTGTGTGTCAATATCTTCTGGGTTTTTCTTATCTATTGGTAGTGCAGGTAACTGTGATATTATATTTGTACAGTTATTAAAAAACACTAATCTTGGTTCTTCTGTAAACTCGTCAACTTGTAATCGTCTATGGAGTTCATTCTTTCCTGAGACTCTAGAGCCTTTGCTTCGATCTGACGGTCTAAAGCGACAACCTCGTTGTACCATCTGTTCTGCCAAAGATGGACCAGTATCCCCACGTTTATGCCAAAGGCTACTGTCCAACACACCATACCGAATATTTCCATCGCCTGCTTCCAGATCTAGTATCATATCAGCTAAATCAGTAGCCAATACTTTTGATACATATAGTTCCCTGTATACAATTAATTGTTCACTAGGAGCTACTGCTATCCAGACTACAGCAGAATAACTTCCATATCCGTAGTCACATGCTCTAAACTTTACCCAATTATTTGGAATTTTGTAAGGTTCAATAACATGTATGTTTCTATCAAATTCTGTAAAGGCTGCGCCTTCTTTAATATCCCAATCACCTTCTAGTAACTGTCTTCTTTGTTGTTCTGGTAGCGAAAGAAGCATTGCTTCATAGTCACCAGATGTAGATAGATAGGGGTTATCAGTCAATCTTGCAGGTATAAATTTTCTTTTAAATAGTGCCTTACCTGCTTTTTCATGCCCTGATGGGTACTTTAATTCTTCTCCTGTCTCTATATCTGTAGCATTAAATGCCCTGTTATATGGAGCAGGATCAATAAACATCTTCTTAACCCAGTGATGTCCTCGACCTCCGGGATTAGTGGTAGCTCTCATGTACACTGGAAGCTGCGGATCAGTAGAACGTAATCTCGATCTCATGTAGTTCCAAGCAAACGGAGTTGCCCACTGTGTAAGTTCGTCAAATCCTATCCAACTAAATGCTAAACCTTGATAACGTAGCACATCGTCTTCTCTGTCTAGGTATGACATCCAAAGTTTTGCGCCAGAGGGTGCAGTCCACTGCATCTTTCTTTCTGACCATTTTATACCCTTCCATATTTTAGGGTATAACTCTTGACTTTTATATATTAGTTCTCTAAGTTCTTCTGTAGTGTGTCTGAGAAGAAGACCACTAAAACTAGGATTGCCCATATAGCGGAGAGGATCAGCCAACATAGCATAAGACTTACCACCACCTGCAGAGCCTCCATAGAGAACTTCTCTTTCGGAAGCGGCAAGAAAATCTGTCTGAGGTCCGTCATTAGGTTTGAATATAACATTACGTGTTTCTTCTACTCTAAGTGGTTGTGCCTCTACTTTAGGCTGTAGCGACTTTTTTTCTTGCACCTGTTCTTTGGGTTTCAATTTTCTCCGCTTTGGCGAGAGCCTTTTTCGCATAGTCTGCCCATTTGCGGAGGCTTGTAGCTTGCTTCTTGTGTCGTTGCTCATTCGTTAATCTTTTCATTAAACCTACATGAGATATAGATCTGCCTGTATTTGTACTTAACCAGTTTGCTACCTCTCTGTAAGAATATTGGTTTAGATATTTTTTAGCTTGCTGTAGTTTATTTAATTCATCTGGAATAGGATCTAGTATATCAGGATCTTCTTCATTAACTTTATAACCAAAAGGAACTGTACGTGCTACTTTAGGTATAGATAGCCATTCATTTTCTTCTTGTACATCTACTGGCTGTGGTAGCTTAAAGCGTCCTAATGATCTATTCATCTTCTTCTTGTTTCTTTGGTGGCATTAACATTACTCCACCTGTAGATTCTACTTGCATCTTTTCAGTCTTAACCAAACCAGTGCGGTCAAGAAGTTCTTTCGCAGCAGAAAGCTTATCTCGTATACCCAGTTGAGTTGGATCAAGCATACCACCTGCCAATGCAACGGCAGCTTGAGGAGCATTTCTTGCCATATAGATTTGTGTTGCTTCAAGTATCTCCTCCTTCAGTCCAGTTACAATATCGGTAGTACTTGTACCTTCAGCATAGCCTGCTAGTTTTTTAGCTAATGGCACATCACCATTTGCTTCATCAAATAATACCTGTAAAAACTTCTGTTGTTTATCTGTTAGTTCTCTTGCCATTATACTGGTCCTTGCATAGAACCTAATCCTTTTGTTGTATCAGGTTTAATTTTTTGATTTGGTAACACTCCTAATCCTTTTCTTTTATACATTTCTGGTCTTGGATCATATCCTATTAACTCACCTGTTTTTAAATCTCTTCTATATCCTGCAGGTGTTATCATATTTTGTTGTGGAGTAGGAGAATCTATTTTTGCAGCAGTGGTTGTTTTTGTAGGTGGTTGTGGTCTACGAAATATAGGTTTTCTTCTAGGAGGTTTAGGATCTACAGTTCGTCTAGGAGGTGTTCTTCTAGGAGGTGTAGGATCTGGAGGAGGTTCTCTTCTACGAACTGGAGGAGGTTTTAGAGCCTCTATTGCTTTTTTTCTTTGTTCGTCAGTTATAGGTTGTGTAGGCATAACCCTTTGTTGTAACATCGCTTGTAGTTGTTTTACCTCTTCTTTTTCTTTATCGGTTAAACCTTCTGCCATTAATCCATTACGTTCTGATTCTGGTTTAGCATTAAAGGCATCTGCTTTTCGTTGTTGATTCATTAATTGATTAAATCTAGATGTGGCTTGTTGAAGACTACGTGCAGCTTCTCTTTGATTCATAATGTTTTGTAGTTGCTCCTGTGTATAGGGTTTACCTGTTTTTGGATCTACTGCTTGTTGTGTCATGCCTTCAGGTATAGGTGCTACACCCTGTATTCCTGAAGGTATAAAATTAGGTCTGGGTCTACTAATAAAATCAAAGTATTCATCACTAGTAGCCCTTCTTCTATTTTCGGCTAATTGCTGACGCATCTGCATCATTCTCATTTGTCGTTCTTCCATAGACATATTAGGACGAGAAGCAAAATATTTTTGCATATCATTTATAGCTCTTCTTTCCTCAAAAGGTGCAATAAATCTATTATATATATTTTTATAACGTTTTTTTAACTTTTGTGGTATAGGATTACCTGTTCCTCTATATTTTTTAATTTCATCTTTGACAGGATTTAAAAATCTTTCTATACGCTGTATATCTCTATAATCTTTATTTTTTTCTGTTGGAGGTAAGTGTATCATACCTCTATGACCACCTTTAACTAAACCAATAGAAAATAAATGTGTGATTAAATTATTGGTGGCTGTTTCTCCATGCTTCTGTGTAAATTTATCTATTAAAAAATTAGTGTTTATATCAGGATCATTTCTTCCCACAAGTTCTATTATAAATTGTGCATCTTGTGCTTCTGTAGATTGTTGGGGTACATCTGCCATTTAACACCTCCACCGTCTTCTGGCTTGCCGTAATCTGCTATTCGGATCTTTTGCGGCTTTTGGAAACTTTTTCATTTGTCCTGCAGATCTTGCACAATATGATTTTCTTCTTGCTGCACGTTTACCTGTAGGCTTTTTTTCTGTAACTGCTGTTTGTAATTTACTTCCGGGATTATCTCTACGATACTTTGCTACACCTTTCTTGGTCATGCCTGCGCCTGCTTTAGTAGGACGCTTATGACCTCCACCAATAGTATGACCTTTCATTGTGCCTTTTGTCATTTACTTTTCTTTTTCATACCACCATAAAACATACCTGACTTACGATAGTCTGTATTACCCATTCTTTTCTTTTTACCTGTTACATACATACCTCTATTGCCCTCTGGTGGCAATCCTTCATCTCTAGTTAGTTCCTCTATAGCTTGTTGCCGCTTACTTCTACCTTCTTTTTCTGCTTGCTCTTCTTCTATCTCTTTTAATACTCGATCAACATCTTCATTAATATTGTAGGGCTTATCTCCTACTTCAGCAACGTGTTGATTTTTTAAATATGCTTTTAATCTAACTAAAGTTGCTCTAGGTACATCTTTTAATTTAGAACTAAGAGAACGTAAATCTTCCAAAGACATTCCTTTTAACTCACTAATTTTTATTGATTTTGCCATTATTTTCCCCTAGTTTAATTCAAAATGCGGACCATCAATAAATGGTCTTCTACCTTCTGACCTACGTAAATCAATATAAGCCATCATAGCTTCTTCCATAGTGCCATCCCATGTAGATATATCAGGTATATGCCAAGCTGCACCCCATCTAATTGTAGTTCCATATTCTGTAGCTGCCCACTTCATAGCGTCAGCTAGGTCATCATATAAGTTAAGTTCCCATGATGCTTTACCATCTACATATGCCATCAAGTCTACTGCGTCACCTGTTAGATGCTTAGACTTCATAGTTTGAGATTTACCAGAATCAAATAACTTTTGTTGTTCTTCTTTGGTTCTCATGCCATAGATAACTCCAAAGTCAATCTTTGTAAGTTCTATTGCTCTTTTAACAACTCGTACTAAGTCTTCATTTACTCCTTCTAGTTTATCTAGAGATCTTGTGGACAGTGTGTAAGCCATGTCTATATTTCCTTTTACTATTAAATCGTGCTAACGGTATTCTTCTTTCACCTAAATAGTTACCTTTAAATTTCACTACCTTTATAGGAACGTGACCCATATGTATCAACAAGAAATCCCCATATGTCATTTGCTTGGATGCATCCGATTCTGTACTCATTCTCTTGTATTGTCCTCATTTGAATATCAAAATAGTTTTCCATTGCTCTGCATTGTTGTGCATCTTTCATAATTACAGGTGGAAAGTTAGGGTCAATCCACCATACATCATTTACTAAGAACATTACGTATAAAAATATCTTCATTTTTTCTTAGGTCCAAAAAACTTAGCTACCCCTTTTGTTCCTAGTGATGCAGCTACAACAGCACCTAAACTATACTGATACCAGTCAGGCATACCTGCTAGAGCAGTAAAACCATTTGCTACTATCTCCCTACCCCAATCACCACAGAAGGACAGTACTAACGGAATGGAGAAAAGTACAGTAATCCATTCATCTTTCCACGAACTCTGAGATGCCCTAATAGCAGCTAGATCCCAATCTATATCGCCTGTAGCTTCTTTCAGACGAATCTCCGCTTCAGCTTTGTTAGCGGCTACTTTACCATCTAACCATGTAGATGCTAAATTTCCTGCTGATGATAATAATGTTCCTGCTAGATTAAACATTAATTATCTTTTCCGTTTGGCTTACCCTCTACAGCACCTATTAACATATTAACAAATTGCTGTTTAGCTATCTCATGTTGATCTAATTGAAATTTAGCTGCAGCTACTTTACCTTCTAAGTCTCGTATCTGCGCTACTATATATTTAGATTTACTATCTAAGTCCTCTAGTTTATAATCTTTTTGATTTATATTAATTACGTTATCTGCCATGTGTACCTTTCTTATTTACTTCTATTTGACATCCATGCGGATGTTCCCATATATGCACCAACTATACCTGCACCTGATATATAAAACAGATTAGATAAATCAGACAGTGCCTCTATATGTTCAATAGGCATAAAAAACATTCCTGCTGTAAATGCTCCCATTCCTATTAATGTAGCTGTAGCCATTCTACGTTGCGCTCTTTGTTTGCGTAACTCAGCTTCAGATTTATTTATTTCTTTTGCGTGTGCAAGTTCTTCATCTGTCACTACCCCATCTCCATCTAGGTCGTAGTCTTCGTATTCGCTGTGTTTCTGAAATTTCTTTTGTGTCATAAATATAGTTTACCCATGCTTTTGCTAACTCTGTATCATAGAAGTTTTCACAGTACAAACATGATAATCGGTTTTTTATTAGAACCGTATCATGCCCACAAATAGAGCATATGTTTGCCACCGTCTAGGTCTAAGTAACCTTACGGTAAGCACGAGTTTTCTTAGCAATTCCTTTAGGTTGCTTAACAAACTGCTTACCCTTCTTTGTACCTTTCCTTTTAGCTCTTGTTGTAGCTGCATATTCTTGTGGAGATAGTGCCTTGATTGCTGCTGTAGGCAAATATCTCTCTCCTGTCTTAGCAGAAGGCTTACCACTTTTGGTTCTCCACTTTTGTTTAGTCCACGATTTAAGACTTCTTTGACTTTTTGCCAGTGCCATTTCTCTGTCTCCTCAATCGTTCTTTTGCTTCCTTTGCTAATCTTGCCTGTTCCATTTTACCTGCAACTTTAGCTCTTTGCTCTAATACAGTTAATATCTGTATCTTTCTAGCAAATGGTTTTTTGATACGCATAACTTTAGCTATTGTATCTTTAGCATCTTGAACGGTAGCAAACTTTATACTGACGGTATCTTTTGGATTCTCATCTGTATAAAGTCTTCTGCCACTACCTCTAGGTTTTTTACCTGTGCCTACTTTAGGATCTTTACTCATTACAAGTGCAGTTGTCTGAACATTTTCTGTTAATTAAAGCACACCATAATCTTTTAATATATCTTCTCATCTGTAGCCTCCACCTTTTGCTTTATATTGTTTAGCAAGCATTTGAGCTTTTCTAGCAGACCATTGACCTGCTCCACCACCCTTTGTGCCTGCCTTAATACGATTAAATAAATTCTTACGCATAGTAGGTTTAGTATAGTTACCTGCTTTATTTACAGTGCTGCCACCCTTTTTAAGCTTTAATGCAGACAAAGCCTTTGCTTGACCTGCGTGAGCCTTACTAGCTTTACGTAGTTTTCCTGCTACTTTTTTTACCGTTGCTTTTGCTTTTGCTGTCATGTCTATCCTCATATAAGTTATTAAAGGTTATAGATGGGTCTAGGTAACTTTCGTGACTCTCTGCTGAGTGTGTCCACTGTGACGGTGTAAAGTCAGGCGCACCTTCACCAGTTCTCCAAAGAGCAGGGCTTGTAGCTCTAACTCTATTGTTAGGTAGTGCTACTAAGTTTCCTGTCCATTCTCCTGCATCTGTTAAATATAAAACATGTGACTGTTTATGTTGTGCAGGGTCATCAGCTATATCACTGTCTGTATAGTCAACAGTAAATAGATATTTACCTTTATAAAACTCATTGTCTATTTTACATAGCCAAGGTGAAGAACTAACTCTGTCTAGCACTACTACGCTGTGATGTCTTGATTCACAATCCCAAGGTTGACATATATGATCTTCCATTGGCACTGCCCAGTCATCTACTGGTATGTCAGCTACTAGAGCCTGTATGGGCATCCTAGCCCACATAGCTCCACCGTGTACGTTTTCTTCAGGTCCGTCTTCTCTGTCAACTTCGCAGCCAGTGAACACTAGCTGAAAACTTAAAGACCTGTCAGGTATCGTGTTTACTGCAAACACCATTGCATGTAAAAATTCACCATGATAGTTTTGGTGATTGCAGGTAAACTCTTTTCGAACCCAACATTTAAAGTGTGGTACATTACTTATTAAGTACGACACTTACTTCTTCTGATACTTGCATACCATTCTCCTAATATCGCTTCTGCTACCTATACCAATGTCTTTAAGCTGATAGTCTGTTAAAGCATGCAACACTTCGTATGCTGCTCTTGTTTCTTGGTATACTTGATAGCGCTCCCATAGTTTATATAAATACTGTTTCATGTTATAACTCCTTTTATATATGTGCATTTTAGCACAAGGTAGTTATAACATATATTAGTATATCATACTACAGACAATATTGCAAGTCCGATATGCTATCTCTTTCCACCTCTAGCGTAACCTTTGGTCTTTTTACCTTTCATGTTCATGCCGCCACCCATCATCTTAGGTTTCTTCATGCCACCTTTAGCATAACCTTTGGTCTTCTTTGTGTGTTTCATAGCCGTTCCTCCATTTTTCATAAAACCCATTTTATTACGTACAGCTTTTGGTAAATTACGTAATCCCTTTCCCTTATCTCCACTTGGAGGGGTTTTCTTTTTTGTGTGCATTGCCATTGTTTATCTCCTATTTATCTTAATCATTGGAGTCTTTCCACCCCTCTGCCTTCATAGCGTCCTCTACTTCTTTGAGAGTAAAAGAACGACCATAGTGAGCCTCTACTGCAGTCCTTACATAGAATACATCACTGTGTGGTATGTGTAATTTATCAAGACTGTTATTTACAAGAGCTTTATAAAACTCTTCAATAACATTGTCTGTGTATAGTTTTACTGATTTTCGCGCCAAAGTCAAGCCTTAATTTAATTTGTACGTATATTATATCTATAAGACCATTTAAAGTGATTCATATAGAGTGTAATATAAGTTTTAATATAAGGGATAGTTTAAGTGTATACACTTTAAGTGTAGTGCATGTTTAGTTATATATAATTATACCAGTTTTAGTGAGGCATGTCAAGTAAAAACGTATGTAATAGGCATAATAATTAAGAATGTTGCAATAATGACACATATATAGCTGCCAGTTGCTATAGTGGTTAACAGTGAAAATACCTGATCTGTGTATTTCTGTGTATACGCTAACGCACACCCCCCACGTGACCCCTGCATGGGTGCGAGCAGGCGAGAAAAAGACTTATCGCGTTAAATATATTCTTTGGTTTTTATTTTTTACCCTAAACAATTCACCAACGAACCCTAAACCTCAACAAAATAGGCTGATTTACTAGGTTGATTTACTGATATGCTATCAGTTGCCTATATAATACCTACTTGAAAGCTGTATTTTTTAGAATTGATGCAAAATATTAGAGTTGGTGTAAATATACCCCCTATGGTCATAGCTCCAGATTAAGAGCCATACAGAGCCATTTATTATTTTAGCTATGTAACTACATAAAAATCATTTACAGCGTTTGTTCCCTTTACGTTCTTATTAAAATCAATTCATTATATATAATGCACCAAAAACATCTCAATAAACTTGTCCA
>VTLG01004135.1_pt1 | contig 35683 bp, 53 predicted proteins | sample 4694571 | NCBI WGS metagenome assembly VTLG01 (sample SAMN12604809, study PRJNA352737) | marine metagenome | biome: ENVO:00000447; feature: ENVO:00000209|ENVO:00000569|ENVO:01000036; material: ENVO:00002151; isolation source: viral sequences binned using virsorter ...
GACCAACGACCACCGACGACCACCACCAACGACCACCACCAACGACCACCACCAACGACCACCAAAAATAAACGCCTAGAATATACGAAAAGGTATATATTTATTGCCATTGACTATACTAAATAGTATATAATGACGATATAAGAAACAGGAACGCTATTTATAAAGGAACGCTAACAATGACAGATAATTATAAAATAGGACAACAGCTTTTTAATGATGGGTGGGATTTGTCCGACTGTGAAAACATCGAACAACGAATTGGATTTTTAGAATATCAACAATTAGAACAATACAACGAAAATTACCTAGCAACTATTTGTAAGGAACGCTAACAATGAAACGCTTAATTATTTTACTCGCTATATTTTTTACTGGTTGTGGTACTTCCGACGTTACTTCAATACAACCAGCCCAAACACAAACAAGACAATTAAACGAACAATGGGTGGCAGGACAAATAGAACTAAATGACAAAGTAATTAAATTACTTCACGCTTTACAACAGGGAGAAACAAGAACGATTGATTTCAACAAAATGAACAAATAACAAATAAACATAAGGAACGCTAAAATGTTTGACGTTAAAAAATGGCTTTACCATGAATTTGGTAGACTACGCACAAAGCGCGAATTTAATAAAAACGCTAGTAAAGATAATAAACGTATCGCCTATGGATACCCAAAAGAAACCCTAGTAATTAATAAAGATATTGAGTGGCTAATAACCAATTTTGAATATATGTTCGATGGCAATTGCGGGGAATTCACACAATTCCGAATCGGACAAATGTTGACGTTGTCACCCCGAGCTAATAAAAACGCTTTTATATGGAATGCGTTTTTCTGTGATTTGGGCGAGTTAACACCATATTACGCCTCGTTACTTTGGCACGATTTGACACCTGAACAACAGGAACAAATAAATATCAAACTAGACGATTTGTTTTATGACAATGGCGAAGTATGTAAAGACAAATACAACGACTATAATTTAACCTTTTAAGGAACGCTAAAAATGACAACTATAACTATTAATTCAAACATTAAAAACGTATTAGATAAAGAATCGTCACGGTATGCGCTAGGAAAAGCTCCCTTTTGTGCGACGAGTGAAACAACGGGGAAAGTTTTTGCCACCAATGGTAAGGCTATATCTGTCACCCCGATTGATATTAAAGATAACAAATTAGAATTGTACGATTGTAAAAATGGTATTCCGTCGCACGTTGTACCAACGACTAAAAGTAAACGGAATTTATACTTAGACACGGAAAGCGAAACGATTAAAAATGATAAACACGTTATTGATTCCTATAAGTACGAGGGGCGATTCCCTAAAATGCGTGACGTGTTTTCTGGGTGCTTAGAAACTCAACGCGCAAAACGAACGATTGATTTAACAATTGACGCTAAACTATTGTTAGATATGGCAACGGCTATTACTCCATTTGGTGACAATCGGATTATCACTTTACAGCTTGCTATAGACGACGACACAAAAGAAATCGTCGATTCTATCCCCGTAGACGGAAAAAACGGTCTCGGTATTATAATGCCTTGTCGCGCAGACAAGGAAAAGAAGTCTATTAACTACAATACGATTAATGACCAGCTTTCCGAATTGGCGAATAGCCCTTATGCATTTTAATCGCCAGGGATAATTAAAACGCGCGTATTTGATACGCGCGTTTTTTTATGCGCTTGAATAAACGACCACCACCACCACCACCAACAACGACCACCAACCACCACCAACGACCACCGACGACGACCACCACCAACGACCACCACCAACGACCACCACCAACGACCACCGAATAAAATAAACGCCTAGAATATACGAAAAGGTATATATTTATTGCCATTGACTATACTAAATAGTATATAATGACGATATAAGAAACAGGAACGCTAACACAAAGGAACGCTAAAAAATGCCACAACTAACAGAACAACAATTCAACGACCTATGCGACAAACATGATATTGATACAGGGGAGGCCTTCCATAATTCCTATATACAGGATTGCTTATTAATGGGCGACGACGACATTATTGAATGTATTGAATGGATATTCAAAAAGGAATTTTAGGAAAGGCAAGATAGGAAAGATAGGTAGGATAGGTAAATTGAGAATACAAAATAAAATGCTAAAAATACGCCGCCTGTAAAAGTTGGGTGGGGGGGGCGAATTGAAAAATTTTTGAAATTTTACAAAAAATCGCGCGCAAAAAATTGCGCAAAATCGCAGGTTTCAAAGTCGCAGGTTTCAAGTCGCAGGTTTCAAGTCGCAGGTTTAGTCGCAGGTTTAGTCGCAGGTTTCAAGTCGCAGGTTTCAACACAATACAATTTATAGCGGGTTTCGACTCGCAGGTTTCAACTCTTACCATAAGGAACGCTAACAATGGTAAACGATATACATCGACCCGATGTAAAAGGCACTTCGCCAAAGATGCAGGTTTTAGCTGATGAGCTAGACCGTCTAATCACTGGTACATTCCCATTTAGTCGGATTAAATGCGACGACAACATAATGTCAAGCATTACTATCTGGTTGTCACTGACACCCCGTGACAAGTGGCCTAACGGAATACTGGAGAATTCTAAGTATTGCCAGTTTCAAATATCACCCGCTAACGGCAATCGGTACTACATGGCAGACGATGAAAAGGTCACCGTGAAACTAATAGCTGGTACTGGCAGGTTTCGCAAGTATACAGGCACATTTGACAAGTGCGTTCATCGACTGTTAGACCACGCGCAATGGCCTTTCAACGACGTTTCATTTGATGAGGAGACTAGATAATGACAACGCAACAAATAAGAATCGAATTCCACCAACGGTCAAATAGGTTTAATTGCAACGGAGATGCTGGGTCACTACTAGTGGGTGAGGACTTCATTGGTGAGTTTATATTTCTAGCCACTGATATGGTTTATGGTTCTTTGGATGATGAATCAGTTTGTGGGTTTTACGATGATATTGAATCAATGTTAAAAGCCTTTTCAAAGGAGATTGAAAATGAAGGTTAAAGACGCAATTAAATACTTAAGTCACCGAGATCCAGAGGAACACATTGTGATCGCATGGTGGGACGAGGACGATTTCTTCGGCGACGATAACGACTGGTTCGAACCACGAGTCAGCAAGGCCGAGTGGGAAGATGTAGTGCATATCGGAGACGATATGGACTGGAGCATGACGCACGAATCGTTATTGAGCGTTATGGAAATGGAAATCAGAGCCAACAGGAAGGAGGATGCAGCATGACTGACACAAAGAAAATCTACAACTACGACTGTTGGGCTGAGACCTGTTGGTTCGCTGAGTCACTGGGTCACCAAAGCGTTGAGGAGGGGGAGCAGGAAACTGCTGACCTACATGAGGTAAAGACATTCGACGATGTACCCGAACATTATCAATGCGGGTTTATAGATGCGTTCGAGGATAGTGCTATGGAGTTTATACGCGCCAAAGGCTACACGATTATGTGGGATGGGGAGGTGATGAAATAAATGGGAATACAGCAGTTTAGGCTTGAGTACGATATTGCAGGTTTCGACCAGTATTTTAGTGAGCATTATGATACTCGTGACGATGTAGAAATCAGGATTGCTGTCATTAAGGACACATTCCAGGTGATAGATTATAGAGTTCTGGATACTGAGACAGGGCAGGTTTTAGAGGATTTGTAACATGAAAACTAAGGAAGACTTATTGAAACTAATAATTAAACGGCGGCAGACGGAAAATAAAACAGTCTACGCTGCCTGTCAGGGGGCTGGAATCTCTACCACAACGTGGTATTTAGTAGAAGATGGTGAACGCGCCCCTACATACGATTTACTTTTTAAGATGGCTCTCTCGCTAGGTATGCGGGTTTCCATCGACGTTAAATAGGATTTTATAAGGAACGCTAACCAACGTCCTAACAGAACCCGTCAGAAATGGCGGGTTTTGCTATTTAAGGGTATCCCGCATTTTGTCGATAGATAACTTAGCGGCATCCGTATCGTTGTTTAGAGCAGACTTTGCGGCATTAGCTAAGTGATCCAACGACTTATTGGTACGACTGATACCTGATAGCAATTCGGTTTGACGCTCGATTGCATCCACGGTGCGAGCCTGTTGGTTTTCAGTCGCATCTAAGAATTCGATGTGCTTACTGACGACCTGCTTGCCTAGCGGTGCTAAAAATCTGGCAATTCGCCAGATCGCAAAGAGTGCTACAACAACTAAGCCAACGGGGAGTCCGAGGCGTTCAATGAATTGTGCGAGTTGTTCCATGAAATTGCGGGTTTGAGGTTTTGCGGGTTTGCGGGTTTGCGGGTTACCAGGTTTCCCGGACATGTAGGATGGCTGACGGCTCTGTTTGAACAGACGGGGCGCGGAAGTCAGGCTCAATGAGCCGCCAGCCTTGCATCGTAGCCGCGCGCTACTTTATGTCTTTTTGCGGGTTTGTAGATCGGAGGGAGTCGCCGACAATGAGGGCTGCGGCCACGCCCGTTAGCTTCATGAGGGTTTCGTCGTCCATCAAAGCCAGTTCCGTATTGACCCCGATGATTGCGGCAGTGACGATCCCTAAAATCACACGTTTACTTTTCAGGGCTTCGATTATGTCTTTTACTAGACTCATGGGAATAGACCTTTAACTTTGTCAAAAATAGCAGACCCACCGCCACCTGATTTTAGAATGAAGTAGATAGCAATACCGGCAATGATTAGCCATAAAAGGTATTTGCGTGATTGTGCTTTAGCGAGTTTGAGGTTTGCCTTGGCGTTGAGCTTGTCAACCTTGCCCTCCGAACGCACCTCTTTGCGGGTTTCCGCAGGTTTCGCAGGTTTCGTGTCAGCATACTGACCATCACGCCGATAGCGTTTACGTTCTTTCCTAACGCCCATATTAGATTATGTCCGTTACACTACGGTTTATTGCTCGATCTGGGTCGGCGTCGGTAGTAATGGTGATAACATTCGGATCGTACTTCAAAACGCCGCCGTTCTGCTGAAGGTTTGTAACCGTTCGGGCTATACCCTGCTTCGTAAAATCTACTACGCTTTGCGAGCCACCTAAAATTAACAGGTCGGCGATTGTTCCAGTACCAGACGAAGTGACTGTGCCGTTATACACGCTCATTTTGGTAGTGATGGCGGCTGACTGAGAGGTAAGCAAGCGACCGTTATATACCCTCACCGTGGCGATAGATTTACGGGTTTCGACAACTCCACCTGTCTGGTTTAACGAGGAGATGCTTGTTATCTGCGCGTCTAGCAACAAGTTGCCACCAGAAACATTAACAGCAGTAATCGCACCGCTATCGCCTGGTTGATTGCATATTGCAATACTACCGGATGATACTGACAAATTACCAATACTGCCTGTAGCGTTAGGAGTAAGGTGAATAGCGTAAACTTCTCCAGCTGCGGGGCTACCACCATTCACCGTCACGTTTGCACTCGCCCCTACTTCAAAGTACCCCTGACCATTTCCATTGTATTCAATGTCAGTGACTCCCGATTTTAGTACGTTTGATGGCGTCCCAATAGCCGCTGTAAAGCCTTCCTCGATAATCAGCTTGGAGTAGGCGGTCGTACCCCGATCCATAGACGACAACGCAGAAACATTATGGTCGGCTGTAAATACAAGAGTGTCGCCAGCATTGGGGGTTTCCCCAGCTGACCAATTATTTAGATTGCCGAAGTTGTTTTCATCTCCGGCGGCTGATCCAAGCCAATATGTTATCGCCATTGTTATACCTCAGTCCTATTTTCATTAGTGCGGGTTGTCAGAACCCTGATAAAAATCGTTTTACGAATTGTTTTCCGCTAACCAATAGCCCTCGGGACATGATTCGCTCGCCCATTGCAATTTGTTAATTTTGCCTACGATACGACAGCCACAGAGCTTGCAGTTTGTCCCCGTAGAGAATGGGCAACCTTCACAAATGGTACGACGCTTAGTTTCTGTTTCGGCGTCTACCCGCTTCATTCCGTTACGAACATGTCTAACCACTGCCTGTGCGAATGTTTTCGTTTTCGTTTTTAATGATATGGGTGCAGTATCAATTCCTTCCCGATAACCACACTTGCAGGTGATTGGAGAAGTTGATGTTATGTTAGCTTCGTATCCGCATTTTTTACACTTAAACATTATCCTTCTGTGACTCCACCGATTCCCGCCCCTGCGCCTGCCTGAGCGTTGGATGACACGCCTGCGCCGTCTGCACCTGACCGCAATCGAATCTTGATAGATTTACCTTCTGTTCCGGCTGTGTTCTTTATAAAGTTGTCGTATCCATTAGAAACCCACGACTTGTTTTGGTACTCTTTGTAACAGTCGGAATGGCAGAATAACTGTCCCTGCCCAATCAGGTTGTCGGAATCATTTGAAAACAGGATAGCCGGAATTTCTATCGCCTCCATGCAATCACAGTTTAGGTCAGCAAGGGATATGTCTTTGTGAAAAATTCCATACGCCTGGAAAGGAAACACCTCATTTCGATTCCAGCCGTACAGCCGTTCCTTAGCTTCCCACTCAGCAGTCATTTTGATAAAGCAATTATTTTCCATGTCGTAACGCTGCAAAATCTGCCTAACGATTATTGTTACGCCGCCATTCCACGAAACAATTCGATGCTTTCTATCGCAGTAGGATTCTAGTTTGTCTTTTTCCCTCCAAAACTGGTTTTCGAATTCCCTACCTTCGACGATGAACATTTTCATTGGTTCATGATGTAGCAGGACATCAAATCGAATATCTAAAATGCCCATGTCAACCTCCTTCCACCACGGGTACGCCGTAATGTCACTATGATCGACCTCCGAGATCAACGAATCGCACCAGTTTCGTCCGGTAACTGGATCGCACGTTCCACACAAATCCGAGATTCCTAGTGAATTCGCTAGGTCAACAGAACTTGGTAACGAGCCGGTTGAGTTGGCGTATTGATATTGAGTACATCCAGCATCCTCTGCGCAAGCATTTTTACACTGCACCCAGCGTTTCTTATGTGTAATATCCACCGAGGGTAGCCACGGCGTGCTAAACGTACAGATGGGTCGATTCGGTAGCTCGATAGCTAGGTTGACCGGCCAGCCAGTTTTTTCTATCCCCGTCGCATACTGACTTGGTGGGTCTAGTCGGTTGCACTTTCCCCCCATTTGAATACTGCATGGACACAATCCGTATACGCTATCCTTACCACGGTATGGGCCGCTTGGCGGCCACTCGTTCAAGAGTAGAGTTCCATCTATATTTTCGTCGAAGTCTTCAATCTCAAGTGCGAAACCAGCACCAGATGTACAAACATTGCAATCTGACGACGGCGATGGTTTACATGCAGAACAACACGCTTCATAGTTCTGAAACCCTCGCTCCCACTTGTTTATTGTTGCGCCGCCCTCAACTTTCAATAGGCCATAGGGCAACCATGATCCGTTACTCATATCTGCCATCCTTCGTCAATGCTGATGACATATGCTTTACCGACATACATCCGAGGGTATCGTTCATCCACTCCTTCAAACATCCGTCCCGATTCGGAAGTAAAACACATGCCCATTTCATACTCATGTCCGGCAATTATTTTCTTATCTGCATCCGGTGCTACCCAGCCACTTCCGAGATTGATCTGACTCCCATTCCCCAAGCTATCGCCACATCGCAATCCGTAACCATGTTGCACCTCGCAATCATCTTGCATCACTATTCGGAATTTACTATACAGGCCGTCCAGTACGTTTCCGTTTTTAGTCGGGGTCATTAACTGTTTAGCCCAGAAATACCTCCAGAAGGGGTAACCGGAATAGTCGCTGTACTCATTAAACGGTTTGGTCGGGTAGGTGAATGTGTCATCGTCGGTGGCAATATTAGCTCCTAGTGGTAATGATCCCGCTGGGTCAAGCTCCACTGCGTTTGTCATCGCCCCCCCAGATGAACTTCCGGTTACCGTTATAGTGTCGGCGACACGATTTAATGAACCAGCACCATTTCCATTTTCGACCTTTGATATATCAATATCCCAATACGGGTCATCTTTCATGTTAACGATCATTAGTTGATCTAAAAAATCGTCTGTACAACTCCACGGTGTGAAAGCATCGCAGGTTCTGCGTGAAGAAGATTGGGTATATAAGTAAAGAACCTTTAGGCGTTTAACCGACTTTGTAGTGGAGTATGAAGTTTCAGCAGATGACGGCGAGTGTACCCGAAGAAAGGTTTTGCCACCCATCGGCCATTTAGTATCTGATGAGTTTGGGATCGTCGTGCATAAGACTGCCGCTGGTTCTGTAACCTCTTTTCCGAAACTAGCAACTTGCGGATTCATCACTCGTTGGATTGAACCATCGGTCACGACTGCGTGGTACATTGCGAGTCTAAGGGTAACCAGTTTATCGCCATCGTTTTCTTTATACTCCGGCACTTTGGAATTAGATGTTGAACCCAGCGTCCCAAAAATATCTCGTGTGTAGGTTTGCGGGACGGTATGGGTTGAGTCGAGCCTGATATCTACTTGAAGCTCTGGGCGAGTAGTCGTAGAGTCTGCACTCCCGTCGCACACGGTACATGTACCGCTGATGAATTTATATGTAGCATACTTCGACCGTGTATCATCTGAATTTGAGTCAACATATATTGTTCTCTGATCCTGCGTGCCTGTTGGACGCTGATATTCGACTTCTAATGAAACGGGTTTTTTGCTGGCGACGTTTGCTGAACGTAGGGAAACGATTTCAAGAGGGGCAGCATATCCATACTCGTTAAACTTCATACTGGGAGTTAGTCCGAGGTTTGTGATACCCCACCCGTAGTTTGCTAGTGTTCCACTCGGCACTTCATAATCAGCACCCAACCTAGTATTGGACACTTCTTCTATACCCTGTGTCTCTGGGTCAGGATCGACCGTCACATCATAGTCATGCGAATAAAGAAACTCAGCCGTTACATCATCTCCACTTACCTCTTTGACGTAGTAATAGAAATCTTCCTCAGCTAATGTGCTGTATCCCTTCAAAGTGTCTCCGACCTGGCAATTTGTTGGAGTGGAATCCATTTCAAGGACGTAACCATAGCCAGACGAATCAACAGACTGACTTGAGATTGTCATCGTCTCAATAAGATTGCGGTCAAACTTGTCGTCGAGTATTCCGCACTGAGAATCACAACAGGCCATTACTATCTCCTACGCTGGACATTCGACAGATATAAACTCAAAGCGTTCCCGTTGTTGTGACCACTCAATTATTGCCTTAGCGTTGTTGTTTCCAACAAATTTGAGTGTGTTATAAACTGTGAATTCCGTCTCTGGATAATTAATCACATAGTTGTAAGTGCCGTTCAGGGGTACGAGGTTATCGACAAGGACGCTGGTAGTATTGCGGTTGATGGCCGAGGTCAGCCTACATTCATATCTGGATGCTCTGGCAGATATATAGTTGCCAACATTAACTAAGCACCACTGCAAGCCGGTCTGGTTTTGATAATGTGTTGCTAGAATTGGCATACCCATGCCTGTTGGGTAACTTTCCAGAGTCGCTCCGTCACTGCCTAACCTCGCTACCGAATCATCAACAGCGTTTATCTGAACGATGGCGTGGGTTACCCCAGCCACGACGACCTCTCTGATTCTGTGTCCTGTCTTTTGGCTGACCACACCAGTCGAGTAATCAGCCATTGCACGGCCTTGTTGGATGCTCACCACTGGTTCAGTTAAAAACGCCTGACGCTCTTTTTGTTGTGACCAGATGCCAGTTATGTAAACTCCCTGGCCTACGTTACAAAACCCTGCATTAACTCGGCCCATGATACTAATGGAGCGAGGTCTATCGGTTGCATTAGGTGTTCGGAAACTATGTCCGTTTGCCGCATTTGTTGTATTGGCGGCTTTCGCTATTTGATTCCAGTTCGTTTTATTTACTGGAAGTTTAGTCTGCCAATCTGGTACGTTTGTCATACTTACAGCCCTCCAGGATCACGGTCAGAAGCCACCCATGTCGGCATCTGCAATAACGAAAAATTGCCATACGGATAGACCTGTTCCACATATACCGCGCGAGGTTGTTTCACGGTAACACCTGCGGCTTCATCTAAAACGTCGTCGTACTTGATCCACATGAAATCCCAACCTGCTTTAGCAAGGCCAAACACAACTGAATTTGCTTGGATTTCAAAATTAAAGGTGATGGACACTAGATAGTCGTTGTACGACCCCGACGCACCAGTAAACAACATCTCGCCTGCGGCAAATCCTAAAAACGGCTGATTGTTCACTGTTCCTGTCAAACTTGCAAGGGTTGCAACGTATTGTGCGGTGACTGTTGAGGGTGTGTAACGATGTGTTTCGCTATAGGTCAGATTGGGTACGGTAATGTCTACTCCCTCTACCCCATTAGCAGTGACATTAATTGCGCCACCGTAATTAGGAACGGGTTGACCGTTTATGGAACTCGCACCTCGTGTTGATATAGAAGTTCCAACGTGTTGAGACGTTCCGCTAGTATTAAACGAATAGGATGGGCGGTGGCGTTGGTAAAGCTGTGCCGTATACTGCACTTCAGCTTGCCAGAGTAAATGACCCACTGCGGATGTTTCAATTGTTGTAATTGGCAGGTTATTTAATAGACTCGGTGCTGTCCGTTGAACTAAGCGGCGAACCTCTTGGTCGTCGTCGATCCCGAAGATGCGATACCGTTTACTGAACACTCCATTTTGTGGAGTCTGCACAGAATTACCCGACCCTATGATTTCGGTTATAGTCCCTGACGATTCTGTCGATTTCCACCATCCAATGGTGAGTCCTACAAACGATTTACAGGTTACTACCGCTGCTTCCGGGGTAAATGTTGTACTCATTATTCTTCAGCCCATCCAAGTATTTTACGATCAATTCTGGCGAGTATTTCCGCAGTTCGCTCACTAGCCGTTGCGATTCGTTCGTCAATGTTTACGACTGGTGCGGCCATCGCCGACATTGCAATACGCATAGCACCCACCGTGTTAAACGCCCCTGTTAACCCCCGAAGAACTCCTTCGTGTTCTTTTTTATTTGGGTCGTCCAGTCCATCGGCGAAGAAATTGCTACCGTTTTCGGCGTCATCCATTTCCTTTACGCCTTCCTTCATTTCCTTTAGTAGGCTGGAGCTTTCTACCTTGTACTGGTTTTGTATTTTTAACTCATCGGCTTTGGCCTTTGCGATTCGGTCATCCAGTTTGTCTTGCAAGCCTTCCATTTTCTTATCATGTTGTTTTCGAATATTTTCCTGTTGCTCTCTTTGGAAGTTCGGGTCTTTCATTGCTTCCATCAGGGTCGTCAATCCCTTCGCCATGTCGTCATACTCTTTTGTTTTTAAGCCCATGACTTTCTTGCCGTACTGCGTGCGTGCCTCCTCCCAAAGCATCCTGTTTAACGCAGACATTTCAAAGTTCTTGCGATCCATAATTCCAGTTTTGTCTAGTCCTCCAGCCACCCACCCCTGAGATTGCTCGCGCGCCTTTGCCATCATCTCAGCGTACTTTTCGGGGCTTTTCTCCTGAAAGTCAACCATCCAGTTTCGCCAGTTCTTACTTTTTGGATCGCCGCCACTCATGTTAGGCGGGTCAACCTTCTTGCCGCCCGCTTCCCACATCATCTTATCTAATGAGTTAAGATGTTTCGCTATTCCCGCACCCATCTGATCCGCTGTTGCAATGACATCTCCAAACAGAGTACGGAAGCCATCTTTAATGAAGAACCAGAAGTCTTCCCATAACACTTCGAGTCCAGCAATTATGATTTCCATTGCCAGGTCAAGATTACCCGTCTTAAGCGCAGTGATTACTCCCATCATCGCTTTATGGGCATTGATCTTCATGTTGTTCCAGAGTTCGATGGTGTAATCTTCGAAATCTTTCCAGCGATCTCCAGCGGCCACGATTGCCAAGCCGATTGTTCCGACAGCGGCGGCGATGGCGAGTGGGTGCATAGCCATCATCACGAAAAGGGCAAATAAAACCTTAGTGATAGCGACTAGTGCTGTCATTGCGAACATCGTTAGGGTAATACCCTTTGCGACTAAGCCTGAAACAATAGACAATGCAATCAGCCCCAATACTATTTTCCCGACCCACATAACTAACTGTTTTTGTTTATTAATCCAAGCGACTGTTCCGGCGGCAATAGCTTGGAACGCTTCACCCAAATCCTTAACCTCTGGCATGAACTGTTTTCCCAATACTTGGAGGAAAACGCTGAACGACTTCTTGAGCCTGTCTAATTGAAATGCAAGGGTTTTCGTCATTTTCTCATATGCTTCGTCGGTCGCTCCCGCTGCATTTTCGACGGCCTCAACGTCTTTTTTCAGTTCCTTCTGGTTTCGTGCGGCAGGAAGCACACCCATCAAGGCTCGTACATTGGGGAATATTTTACCAATCGACTGCAGTGTTTGTTCACTAAGTTTTTTCAGGAATCCGGGCAACCCACCCATCTCCTGTATTGCTTCGGGACTCATTGACGTTTTGAAAATTCGCTCGAACTCATCCGCTGATTGTTTCGCCGGTTTAATTAACGAAGCGAGAGCCTGTCTAATCGCCGTTACTGCAACCTCCGTCTGGATACCATTCCTAGTAAGCAAGGCGATGGTTGCCGCTACTTCTTCCAACCTGATTCCGACTTCAGCAGAAACCGCTGTGAGTTTACCGAGAAATTGGGCAAGCTCACCAAAGGTAGTTTTACCCCTCTTTATGGTTGCAAATAATATGTCTGTTACCTTCTCCGCTTCACTCGCTTCCATGTTGTAACTGTTGAGGATGGTTGTCACCATGTCGGCGGAGGTAGTCGTATCAGACAGTCCGGCAATTGCCGCTTTCGCCGAGGCATGTAGAACACCAAGTGCGTCACTTGCACTAATCGTCGCTGATAGAATTTGATAAAGACCCTTCGCCAGAGTCTCTGTCGATTGACCAAACTGCATACTCATCCGCTGGATTTCACTACTAAAGCCTCGCATATGCTCTTTCGGTTTGTCGAGCATTGTAGAGACTTCTGCCATTTGTTTTTCAAACGCAGCAAACGATCTGAGGGCGGCGACAATGGGCGCACCAATCATTCCTGCGGTCATTGCCATCCTGCGGCTAAATTGCGCCATGCGGCCTGAAAAGCGAGTTAGATTTCGTTGGACGGCACTCAGCCCCTGCCGTGTCTCGTCTTTGATAGCGAGTTTGACATAGGCTTTCCCAGCTTCGATAGCTCCGGTTGCTGATCCTACCATTTACCACAACTCCAATGATTCGTTAAACATTTGTTTTTGATGAGTGTCGATTGTTCTTTGTGTCTTCTGCACAATGGAGTTTTTAAGCCCCTTTGCGAGATCGGCTCTCTTTAGCAGATTATTACGAAGGAAGTCCATTGATTTCCAGAACGCCGGTCGCATATAGGGGCGATGCTTATACTCCACCATCCCCTTCTTCATTTGACCTTTCATACCACCTATGATTAACTGCCCAAACTCGTTTGGTTGGAACGCTACTTTTCGTTCCACTCGGCCACCGTATTCCATCAGCTCGGCAATATTTCTTGCCGCTGGTAGTGGGCCGATAACGACCGACAAGTCATTGAAATCAACGCTGTAATTAATCAGTTTCCGAAGTAATGGATTAGTATGCGCGTACGGTGGATCGCCTGGTTTCGAGGCGGGGAAGCCGAAGTACGGTAAATCCACATAGCCCCTCGGCGTGAATAGTTCTTGCTGTACGGGTTGACCCCGACCCGCTGCCCGTAGTGTCACACGCCTCACGAAGCGTGGGTTGAGTACCTTCTTCTTACGGTATCGCATTGACTGCTTGGCGGTTTTACGAACGTAAGCACCGAATTTGTGAAGCACCTCTTTGAGTTCGTAGTTAAATTTACGTTCCTTCTGGAAGGCTTGCTTGATGACGACATTATTCATCTGGGCAACAACAGTAACTGCCCCTCGCATACCAGAATGTCTACGAATTGAAGCAGCGAGAGGACTCTGTGTTGCTACTCCCGAACGAGAGAACGACCGACTAAGATCGAGTCCCTTGCCTCGCCAGTTATTGGCTGTGGCCGAAACTTTCGTGAAGATAGGAGATACCATTAGTTTTCTCTGTTCGGATCATTCGCCGGTAAGAACGCTTTAAGTGCTTCTACCCCGACCATCTGTTTTGGGGCAGACTTCTTTTTCTGAACCTCCATCGGATGCAGGTCTTTAGGACTAACAGCCTTTGCACCTTTTTTGCGATTTAGATTGATGGTTAATGCCATTATGTTAGCTGTATGCCACCAATCACTTTCCATCCTTGCGTTAGCCATGTGACATAGCTCTCGCATTGTTAAGGGGTTGGGATCGACTCCGACGAGTCCAGCGAGCTTGTAGATTTCAATCCAGAGATCGCATCGCTGATCGCTTGTTTCTTGGTCTTCGCCATCTGTTGATCCATTTCCTGTTCGATCTTCTCGTCCTCCAGAAGTTCCAGCATTTGATCGTTCGTTTTGTCCATGTGGTTCGTCGCTTTTTCCCAAAGCCTGCGTATCCACGTCCGCTTCTTTGGATTCGGGAAAAAATCAATGAGTGCTTCCACCATTGCGTTAATCCCCTCGAACAGCACATCGCCGTACAACGACTGCCCGAATTCAATATCGCTAATCTCGTTTTTGTCAGCCTGCGAGCTGCATAACACGTAGAGAATATCCACACTCTTCACAATGTCGCCCGTCAAAAGAGTCAGCGTCTCGTGAACCTGCTCATCAAGCAAGTCCACATCGAGACGCTGTTTAACCTCTTTAACCAGGTGAACCGTAAGTTGGACGTTCCATACCCGTCCTTCTGTATCCGTAAACTTTGACATTTTGCGCCCTTTCAGAAGTTATTAAGCAGTGTAGGTTGTCCAAGCTGGTGCGGTGGCGTTATAACTCGGTTGCAGTGTTACATCGACCATGACAGCTTCTTCCAAGTTCTGTGGCTCGGAGAAGTTTGTGACGTTCATAAACGCTACAAGACCCTGAGCCGAAGGATCACCAGCCGTTGTTGGGATCGCTCCGTCTAGCACGGCGATTTTGATTTCACGGGCGTCAGCATCAGCCGCTAAGAAGCAAGTCTGTAATGCCGTAAAATCGGCATCCGCAGTGTCATACACCATTTGGAAAGTGACTGTACCATCACGCAGGGTTGCTACGTTTTGACGCCAACCATTTCCACCACGGGTTGTTACGTCAGCAACACCCATTTCCATGTTCAAAGTGAGATCACGCACGTTGCCGATCTCTTCCCATGTGCCGCTGTTGTCACGATACAGCTTGCACTCTAGTCCTAATTTAATAGCCACAGTTCACCTATTTGATTTCTAAGTACGTTATGGAAAACACAGCGAGATATTCGTTGCGTTCGTTAAGTATTTCGAGGTCGTACAAGGATGCTGTTTGCGCGCCTGTAAAGACGGCGTTAGACATCTGGACACGATCAAGAGATTCAATCACCTCCTCGGCGAAGTACATTTCTGGTGCAATATCAGGTTCTTTCGATGCGGCAACAGGACACCGAATCACCATGTTGAAGGTGTAGATGTACTGGTTGTCTTTGCGGTTAGCGAAAGTGATCGCTTTGGCGGCAGGAAAGACTGTTACTTCAGCAGTTTGTAAATCTTCTCGTTCAAAATCTGGCAGATAGTCCAGCGTGCATGAAAACGACTTGCTAAGTGATTGAGCATTGAGATGCGTAACAATCGCATTACCAATATCCGTTTCTCTTGCGTTAGGCATTAGGCTGTCTGCTTGGTATAAACTCGAAGAACTTTTCGATACGGATCGGCGTATTTGAAGTAACGGTTGCCGTTGCTAAGAACGGGGTAGGTATACTCCACACCTTCCACGGTTTCGGTGATAGTATCACCACGCTCAGGAAGAACCGCCTTACCGCTGATTACCAAGTCCTCGGCAGGAAACACATAGTCACGGCTTTCGACCGTTTCCATGTAACCCTCACCCGAAGTTTGAACAAACTCCGTAGTTCCTGGCACAGCGGTAATAGCCACATTGCGGTCGCCACGGGCATAACGGATTGTTATGCCAGCAGCGAGTTGCAATGTTCTATAGGCAGCGGTTATTTCCGAAGCTAAAGCCATTAAACGATCAACGCTTCCGTGTTACTCACGGCATCGCTCAGAATAATCGGAATGTTAAATGCCGAATCTGGAATCGTTGCAGGCTGGCCGGTTGGCGAGTAGCTTGTTCTCGACCGTTGCAATTGGCCTAGACTACGGCGTGACATTACGAGCATGTCTGGGCCTCGACCGGCGGGGAATGTCTCAAGTAGTTGAGAAATCAAATCGTCGGTTAAGCCTTTACCGGAATCTTCGGTCAGGTTAGCTAAACGACCGGCAGACCATGCTGATCCGTAGATCAAACCACAGTAGCCAGTTACAGGCGTGAAGTAGCTAGGGAAGTTGCCAGTAGTCGCACCAGCGGTACGAATAATCGTGGTATCCTTAGCTTCGATAACACCTTCATTTCCCCACGCAAGCTGAACATCGTTGAAGCCAGACCTCACGGCCCAGACAGACGAAGCTGTGTCAGCAGTTGTGCCGCCAGCACCTACAACGGTTGCGTCTGCAAGGTTGTTAAGCTCATCACCTAAAGCGGCGAAGCCATTGGTAGCTGCTCCGTAAAGAACTTCCTGTTCAATCTTGAACATCAGTGCTTCCATATGCGTTCTCATCTGGAGGGCGAGAAACGCTGCTGGGCCGAGGCGATAACCTTCGGCGGCGGCGATGTCCACGTTAAAACTGGCATCAGCGATAGCCAAATCGACAGTCACTTGTGTCCAATCGGCAACGTCATTATCGACGCCATCATTGAGAAGTCTGAAATTTACGTTTGGCGAGCCAACTTGCTTTACGTATTTTAATTGAGTACCGTCTACTGCAAACGCAGATAGTCGGCGAATCATCGGTGCGCGGTTAAGAACGTCACTTACATCGAAAGACAAATCGCTTTCGTTGAAGGTGATGATCTCTGCGCTTGTGTAATAATCGTCAGCCATTTTGGATTTACCTTCCTAGTTATTTGTTGCTGAGTTGTTTTTCGAAACGGGCTGCGAAACCTGCCACGAAGTCGTTGTTCACACCGTTACGCTTGTACTTTTCAACAAGTGCAAGTCGCTCGGCATCTTCTGGGGTAACACCTTCAGAAAAGCTAACTGGGTTAGCCTCACCGTCAGAATTAACATTGGCAAGTTCACGCAATCGACCGGCTTCTTCAGCCAGAGAGGCGTTGTCCTCTTTCAATTGGGCGATTTGAAGTGCGTAACACTCGGCTTCGCTTTTGCCTTCGATAAACCATAATGCCCCTGCATCTCCAAAGAGTTCGACAAATCGTTTACCTTCGGCGGCAGAGAGTTGTGCTTCTGCGGCTTCCTCAACGACTTCGGCTTCTTCGGATGATTCAGCGACCTCTGATTGTTCGACTTCTTCCACCTGATCTTCAACGACTTCAGCTACAACAGCTTCTTCGTTTTCGACTTCAGCGGCGTTTTGGTCGTCACTCATAAGAGACTCCTCTAAAACATCTACTAAAATTTCGTTGCCGTTAGACAACACAACTGATTCGGTATTTTCATCAGCACCATAGGGTGTGATTGCTACGCCCCTTAGCGGCCATGTGCGAATGACTGTCGCTGGGCCGCTGAACTCTCTTTCGTTAACTCGGAACTCACCTTCCGTGGTAATGCGCTCGACGCTGATTCCGTCACCACCAAAATTGATGGAGGCTTGCCAGGGAATTCCGGCTTTCGCTTTACGGACGATCTCTGCGCTTCGATCCTTCTTGGAAAAGCTCACGAGTTTTCCGCTTGCTACTAAGCCTTCCGGCTTTTGCTCAAAGCGGTCTAAGTAGCCAATGACTTCACCGTTGTCGTGGTTGAAGTCGATTGGAATTTTCTCGGCCACACGCATCCCTGCAAAATCATGAATCGTCTGGTCGCCCCAATACCAATGTTCAATAGCCTGCGAACTTCGTGCTAACAGGCTTACGTCGTAAAGGGTTGCTTCACCATCTTCCGACGAGCCTTCTGTGATAGAAATCTCGGTGGATTGAAAGTGCATTGCGTTCGATGGAACTTGTTCTTTCATACTTCTTCCTCTTCCTCTTCCGGTTCGGGTCGGCGTCCTGTAACAGGCGGCTCAACTTCATCGGGAATGACTTCGGCGATAGACATATCAGGAATCACACCGCGCGTATTCATGTAATCCTGCTCCGCCGCTAGGGTATCAATGACATCACGGAACTCTTTACCGTGACGTTCACGCACAATTTGGGTTCTCGTTTTTAATCCGGCATTGATTGCCGCTATGTCAGCGTTGATTTCCTGCTGCGGATTCCACCACGGAGTACCGTCCGGCATCCATTCCCAGTTAAGATCAGTGAGAGTCATACCACTCGGCAACTGGAGTGTTCCGTCGTTAATGAACATCTTCATGCGAAAGCCGGTAATGCGATCCAGCAGGTAGGTTAAGTCGGCTCGCCTGGTCTTACATGCCTTTTCGTACAGGATGTGACCGGCACGAGAACCGAAGAAGTTTGTTCGGCTCGTGTCAAAGAAACTCATCGGGATGCTGAGACTTTTAAGGGCAAGTGCCGTCATCTGTTCGCTAAACGTCTGGAACTCGTTCGACGGGTTTTTGCTTTCAAGTATTTCAGCATGGTCGCCCGGATCGAGGTCGAGCATGACTGGGCCTTTTCCGAAATCGACCTTATAGCCACCTGTGACGCTATCGTCTTTAGTGACATCGCCCCAACCATCGGAACTTTCACGGCTCAACACCAAACCAAACATTTGTGAAACCTTGAGCTTCGCAAGAGCATAATCATAGGACTCATATAGGTCACGAAAGGTATTGATTGCTGGAGCTAGAGGTGACACGCCACGAATCTGGTCGAAGCGGTCGTAGTATCCGAGTTGATAGACATTGCGTGCGGCAATAGAGCGTTCGTAATCGTAGCCGCCTGAACCATCACGACGCCAAACGGCGTATCGCTCTGGACGACCACCGTCAGACACACGAACTCCGTGTATCCATCGGTCGTCGAGTACCTTGTCGGGGTTTTTGATTCGGTCGGCTTCAATCGGCTGGAGCTTGCCGTTACGGAGCTTAATTAAAAAGACATCGCCATCGACCGTTCGTCGCTCTTCGCACATGCGTATCATGCGAGATAGGGTGTGACGGCCTGACACATCGCAGTTTTCTGGACGCTGATACCAATCCATGAGTGCCTGAAGGTCACGGTCTAAACCTTCATCGCCGGTTGATGGCTCAAAGGTAAAGCGTGAGACGTAATCGAGGTGCAGGCTGATTGCCCACGCAGCGGCAGTAAAGTTCTGCTGTAAATCCCTGGCGTTACTAATTAGCTGTTTACGCTTTGTCGGCGTGAGCAACTGATCGGTAGATTTCAAGCGCGTTGGCGGGCTGTACCTCTTAGTAGAGGTATTAGCGGCGTCATAGTCGAGCTTAGTTGGATCGGCCTTAGCCGAATCAGTCGATGTCGGTTGCGGCATTAGATAGGTCAATCGTGAGGGCGGTAGGGCGAGTTCCCTTTTGACGCGCAACGACCTTTTGCCAATGTGTAAGTTCCTTCAGCAGGTCACGGCGGCTGACGTTGATTGTCATGCCGTCGATAGACGTAGAACGTACACCACCACTACCGGCGAGTATCTCAGCCTGTAGTTTGGTAACCATCTGCTCTGCAAATGTTGGTGTAGAAGCGGTTGCATCTTTGCGCGTGATGTTGGTAGGCATACCCACTATTACACGCGCAAGTGCAAACCTAATTTTTAGACAATATTCGTTTCCCGAATATTATTTTCATCCGAAAGTTTTCGGCTTACATCGACCAGCATTTCATCGAAGCGTCTGTCGTTACCTCCGAACAGGCGGTAACAATGCCCTAGAGCCTCGGTTAGGAGTTCGGCATCTTCTACTTCCAATTCAATGTTGATTTTCAACTCTTCTTCTGGAGCTTTAATCATTTTCTTCAACTTTCCCACCCACAATTTTTCCAAGCTCATTCCGGAGGAATGTTTTTACACTTTAACACACAGATAGAACCAAATAAAGCGAAATAGATGTCGTTTTTAACGTACATTTGCTTCGCCCTGTAGCGTAGGAGGCTACATTGACACGGTTGGTCACTCCTCTTCACCAGCGGCTGATAATGCTCGAAGTTCTGCGATCTGTTTTGCAAGCTCTTCAGACTTCTGAGCGTACAGTTCGGTTGTATTTAGATTCTTATGCCCCAGTAAAGCACTAGCGGCTTCAAGACCGTGAGTATCTCGGACGTCCTGAGCAACGTGATGCCGGAAAGAATAGGGGTAAAAACGTTCTACTCCGGCTTTGTCGCAGGCTTTTTGCAAGTGTTTGTAGAACTTGTCTTTATCAAAGAGTTCCGAGCCTTCAACTACCGTCCTATTATAAAATTTAGTAACGCTGAAGTCGTTTGTTTTTAATTCATCTCTCCATCGGCGTACACACGTATTTGAGACTCCTAAACGCACCGCTGCTTCGTCATGCGTCACAGGACTGCGTAATAGCTTAACCCTTTTGGCTGTAAAAACATCTTTGCGGCGTTGCTGTTGCTTAAATGCTATGTGTTCTTTGATCGTAAAGTAATGAGGATTCAGTTTATCTGGCCTAATCAGCGAAAGATCGTTCAAAGCCTTCTGGCAGACCTCATTTAGGTAGATTGGAGCGCGTTCGTGTCCCCGAAAGGCATTTTTATGCTCTTCGGGAATGTAACGCCATTGGGCGTCGATTTCGTCTTTATTGAGATTAGCGAGTTCTGATGGCCGCATCCCTGTTTCGCAAGCGATAATAATCATTGCTCGCATCGTAGGGCTGGCGACAGCTAATACGGCGGCTATTTCATCTTTAGAGGGTACACGCGCTTGACGTTTCTTGCGGATCTTTGATTGAAACTTCTTAACGATGGAATTGGTACGGACTGTTTTAAGGGCGGCGAGAACCGATTCATCGCACATTGCCTCTTCCGATCCAAACCGAAAGACATCCTTGACTAGCTTAATTACTTTTCTCACGCTGGTAATATTCCAAGCCTGTGTATCTACGGCAACTTGACAGATATGTTTAACAACCTGCTTGAAGTGCTTTGTTGAGAAATCATTTGCCGGTATCTTTTTGAAGCGGGTCAGCATCTGAGCGACCGCAATACACATTACATTTGAGTCGTCAATCTCTTTGATCCAATCTCGCAACACCTCACCTAGGGTGTAGTGGTAGTTGCCGTTAGTCAGTTGCGGTTGCCCCTGCATGATCACACGGCAAAACGTATCGAAAGCGGTTTTAGATTCCTTCGATTTGTACTTTCCAGGAAAGTATTCAAACTTCCGTTTGCGTTCACCTTTAGCATTGAAGGTGGGATAAGAACAGCAACCTTTGCCAGTTGCTTTGTGTTTTTTGTATTCCAGTTTGACTGGGTATTGAATTTGAAACTCATTCATCGTACGCGCCCTTTACAACAAATCTTGTAGAAATCTTGTAAAACGTGCTTCAAACGAATAAGAACGCGCCACAAGATAGTACATATTGTACTGCAATATTAGGATTATCGGGTATTATTCGGTTATGAATAGACCCAAATGGGCGCACAATCCTAAATATAGCGCGTTTTTTGGGTCAGTAGTACAGGCTACTACGTTAATATGCTTATATACAAGAGTAATATGCCACTTTTCAGGTGTGTGACCGAAGCTGTCGTTATGACATTATGTGCCATAGTATGACACTAAATCTTGTAAATCTTGTAAAGTAAGTACCGGAGACAGGACTTGAACCTGCACGCATTTCTGCAATAGATCCTAAATCTATCGTGTCTGCCAATTTCACCACTCCGGCTTCCATCTAATCTTCCATGATTGACTCTAACGATGCGCGGTCTGCGTCCATCGTAAACAGTCCTATTTTATGTAGTGCCGCTGTCACCCCAGTGCCGTAATTAATCGGCAAGGTCTCCAGACCGTTCTCCTCTAAAAAGTCAGCGATCCTCTCAAGCTCTCTCGCATGTCGTTTAACATGCGCAGCTATCTTCCTTAGCGAATCGCTATCGTAATCCTTAGCTTTTAACGTCGGCATTTTGCACCACTAATAAAGTCCTGTTTATACGTTAACCAAGTTTTACAAAAATTTTTTCGCTGTAAATAACCCAGATTTGTTGATTCTATACGAAATTCAATAATTTAGTTTAGAAAACTATTGAAAACGTCAAATGATTGGGTAAAACCGTATTCCAAATAGAACTCAATAGAACTATTTGGAAACATGACATGGACGGGATTAAGCTCAAGGATGGGCTTCTTACAGTAAAAGAAGCGGCTACGCTATTAAAAATTAGCGAGCGTACAATCCGACGATGGGTAGCATCCGGCAGACTAGATTACACGAAAGTGGGTCGCCGAATCTATACCACTATTGAAAGTTTGGAACTTCTTTCCGAACGTCCACGCCAGATTTCTAAACAGGCGCAGGAAGCTCACGATGAGCTTGCAGAAATATTAGGAGGGACAAATGGACTTGTTTACACAACCGCACGTTTTGGCTCGGAATACAGATCCTGAAACGTCTTTAATTGCCGCAAGAGAATTAGCGGCCACGGGTCAGTTGGGAAAGATGGAACTAACGGCATTGAACCTAGTGTTAATGTCGCCTGGTTCAACTTCGGCTGAACTCGAAAAACGAAACGGATACGAGCGAGGTCAAATCGGCAAAAGGCTATCTACGCTCGTCAACAGCGGACGAATCATTCGGGGCGATAAACGAAAGTGCAACATTACGGGCAAACTCGCTTTTACCCACTACACGAAACCGCATAAACCTCGATAGGAGAGATCATGCAACAGAAGTTTTTTGCAACCAAAGAAGAGGCTTCCGCATATGCCGAAGAGATCAACGCTTACGCCGTGAGCAAGATCGGCGACAGATGGAGAGTCAGTTGGATCGGGGCTGTTGACCCGAACGCTAAAGCTGAAGCTCCAAAAGCTAAAGCCAAACCAAAACGTAAACCCGCCAAAAAGAAAGCAGAAGAAGTAGCATCCGAAGATGAGCAGTCTTAACAACATTAGTGATTTAGTCCCCATCCGTGACTTGCGGCTTCCCACAAACCCGTCGCTTCAAACGATGAATAGCTGGTGGCGCGATGGCGTCAACGGCGTTTTCCTCAAAACTTACAAGCTCGGTGGCGTTCGCTGCACTACGCATGAGGACTTAATTTCGTTCGTTCAACAGATTGGGGAGGACTCGACTGTATGAACGACCCCGTTTCTCAACCCTCGCATTACCAGAATTCAGACAGCCTTGAATGTTTTGAAGCCTTCTGGCGTATGCGGGGTCGGGAGGCTGGGGTAATAGCGGCGTTATTTAATGTACACAAATATTGTTACCGCTTCGACAAAAAACACGATTCGCTGGGCGCACAAATTGAGGATTTGCGGAAAGCAAAGCAGTACCTCGACTTCGCAATCAAATTGGTCGCTGATGATGAATCCAGAAGAACTGAAGAACTTTGAAATTACGTATTTCCGGCGTGATTACCACATACGGCTTTATCACGTTCTGCATAACGGATCGCATCGGCAGTACAGATTATTAGCAGTGTTTCCAGCCACAGACGCTGAAGACATGGACGCAATTGCGGCAATCAAAAACTACCTAATTTATTTTCGCTTTGAGGCATAGATGACAGTTCGAGGATGGAACAACCCGTTAGCACAGCCGTCCAAAAAATGGCGATGCCCAAGATGCGGTGGACTCTGCAAAACAAAAGGCTGTTTAGCCTGCTGGACTCGTTTGAATCCTGAGCGAATCCACAAAAGCGATTTATCAGCAACTCAAAAGCGGGAGCTTCTGTGGGAGCTTAACGCAGTGATGCGGAGGAATGGATGTACGTCTTAACCAAACACGACACTGAGGTTGAGTTCAAACCAGGCGACTATTACTTCGCAAAGTTCGAAAAAGGCAAGGCTCTATTCAAACGGGGAGTCAAACAACTCCACGTTGACGATAGATGGCTGACAAACATTGAAATGAGTGAGTTGTCACTATACCTACGCCGAGTGAATCGGTTTAAGAACGCAACGGAAAATTGGATTCAAGAGTTTGAGTATTTTTTAACGACGATGGAGGGCGAATATGGCCGACGACAAAACACTGGAGTTTAATCTAGCTACAATCGAATCGAAATTAACAGAAACACAAGATAGGTGGCAGCGATTGTTCCCGCCCTCGTTACAAACGAGTGAGCATTCTGAGTACATCAAGGGGCTTCTGATAAGTCTCTTCAAAGAATCACCTGACCTTCTCAATTGCCGTGCTGACAGCATCTGGCGAGCTATAGCAAGCATCGTCAAGCTCGGCCTTAAACCTGACGGCATGATGGGCGAGTGTTACCTGATTCGTTACGGCCAAGACGCAAAACTCCAGATCGGATACAAGGGATTAGTTGAACTTGCCAGGAGAAGTGGCGAGATATCTAAGATTGTCACCTACGTTGTGCGGGAAGGTGATGATTTTGAGTATTCAACCGGCATCGAGTCTTTTGAGCGACATCGACCATGTGATTCAGCTACTCGTTCTGAGCAACCTATCACTCATGCAGTTGCGGCTATCAAACTAACTAACGGTGAAGTCAATCTACAGGTCATGGATTCATCTGCTTTAGACCGTCATAAAACGCAGTACAGCAAGGGGGCAAATAGCAAGCATAGCCCGTGGAATACTGCTGAGGAGCAAATGTGTAAAAAGACGGTTCTGTCCGGCCTTTTAAGAAGCGGTTGTGTGCCTATTCAAACGGACGTTGAGATTGACATGAAGCAACAAAACCCAGTTGTCGCAAATGCTGAGTTCTCTGAACTCGTTGACAACTTCGAGTCTCCTGTGTCGGAGGGAAATTTGGCTTCGGCCTAACCCACCCTTTTCCCTCCTAACTAGCCGGTCGGGTTGCCCTCCGAACTTCCCGACCGGCATTTTTCAAGGACGAACGATGTTACACGATGGTTTTATTCACGCCAAAACAGTAGACCTTCAGCGAATACTCAAGGTTAACAAGTATGAAGCTGTTGGCATCCTAGAGTGCGTCTGGCACTTTGCGGCTGTAAACGCATGTGATGGTGGTATCGGACGGCATAGCAATGACCTAATCGCCTATTGGATTGGCTATCTCGGTGACGCCGACAAACTTATCGCCGGTTTAGTAGAAGCTGGGTTCTTGGACGTATGCGAAGAAAGCCGCTTACAGGTACACGACTGGTTTGACCACGCGCCGAAATACATCAAGGATCGTTACCGTCAACGAAAGGCACGCAAGTCACAGACTGTCACATCTGTGTCACACGATGTCACACCCGTGTCACAACCTGTCACACCTGAGTCACAGGTTGTAGACCTTAGTAAAGTAAAGACAAGGCAAGAAGAGTATAGAGAGAATACGATTGAAAATCGTGATCTCTCTCTAATTGTTGATAAATGGAACAAAGCCCCGCAAGTTGCCAAGTGCCGAACTCTATCGGCTGGCCGTAAAGAGGTCATCTGGAATTACATTAACACCGATCCGAATTGGTTTGATGATGCTCTGGAGGCTATTAGCAAGTTCCCTCTTAACTGTTGGAAGGATGGTTCGTTCAAACCGAACTTCGACTGGTTCTTACGAGACGGCACAATTACCCAGATTTTAGAAGAGCAACACAACTGGGGCGATAACTACACACAGCCCCCGCAACCAAAGAGAGAGCTTAGTGCCGCTGAGAAGGCTGAGAAGGCTCGCTCTAACGACTTGTACAGTCGGCTGAAAGAATACCAGCGCAATGGTGATGGGCTTTCTGAAGCGGCGTCTACGCTGCGTGACCAGATTGCCGAGCTAGAGTCGGGAGGTTGCAATGTGTAACGTCATAACAAAACGAACGCGCGCATTGTTTAACGACAAAAGCGGACAGTGGTATGGAAAGCTAGAAGTTCTCTATCCGACAGACAAATGTAAGAACGGCTCGACCATCTACGTTTGCCTCTGCCATGTATGCGGCGACCAATGCGAAGTGCCTGGAAAACGATTATTTGTTGGCGGCAATACGTCCTGTGGGTGTAACCGTTGGAACAGACAACATATCGGCAAAGATATGGTCGGTAAGAGATATGGGATGTTACTTGTCGAAAGTCGCGCTCCGAACGATAAAGCAACATGGCACTGGAACTGTGTATGTGACTGCGGTAAACGAATCGTCGCTTGCGGAGCAGAACTGCGTAATGGTTCAAAAACTCATTGCGGATGTTCATCGAAACGTGGAATCCGACATAGCAGTGAACAGCTTAAACCAGGCGACCGAAGCGGGATGCTTACTCTCGTTAAGCAAGTGCGAGTAACAGCAAAAACAAAGACAAAAGACGGTACGCAACCAGTCTGGTTATGCGTATGTGATTGTGGCGAAACAACAACCGTCCGTTCAAATTATCTTCGTGAATCCAATCGGCATCAAAGAAAGAGTTGTGGGTGCTTAGTTGATATACGCAGGGCAGAACGCAAGGGCGTGAACCACCCGTCTTACAACCCTGATCTTACCAACGAGCAGCGTAAGCATAGAGCGTTCGACAGAGATAATTACAAGTGGACTCAGGCAGTTCTCAAACGTGATGAATGTTGTCAGCGGTGCGGAACGACAGATCGCCTAGAAGCTCACCACATCTACCCGTACGCTTGGCATCCAAATCTCCGAAAAGAACCAACAAATGGGATAGCGTTGTGCAATGACTGCCACAGGGCATATCACCATCAGCACGGCAGAACGAAGTGTAACGCTAACCAGATTTCGAACTTTATAGGGCGTCGAATCCGAGTAAAGAAAGACACCAAATGCAATTCATAGGAATAGACCCAGGAATTAATGGTGGGTTCGCCTGCATAGAGTCTGGCAAAGTCAGCGCATGGCGTATGCCAGCGACTGAGAAGGACGTTAAGAAGTTGCTGGACGACATCAAATACAACGATACCGGCGACGACTCGTTCTGTCTCATTGAAGAAGTCCATAGTATGCCTGGAAACTCGGCTCGGAGCATGTTTACCTTTGGGCAAAACTACGGGATGTTACGGGCAATGTTAATCGCTTGCTACATACCCTTTGAGACAGTTACGCCGACTGTTTGGCAAAAAGAGTTCGGGCTGACAAACCGTAAGATTTCTAAAACGAAAAAGAAGAACAAGCATAAGGCAAAGGCTCAAGAGTTGTTTCCACTAATTGATCCGATGACCCACGCACTAGCAGATGCTTTGTTAATCGCCGAGTATGCGAAGAGGAAATTCAAATGAGTGTAATTGGAATGGTCGGCGGCGTCAGTCAGAAAACAGTTGATCGGGTATTTGAAGTGTTACCCGATGTACCGTTCACTGCAATCGACATCGTAAATCTTACGAACGTGTCTAAATCGACAGTGAGTCGCGCGTTGCATTGTCTCGTTCTGGCAAAACGCATAGAGCGTGTATCTCGGCAACGTGTAAGAAACATTGATACGGGCGAGCATTACGAAATCAACAACTCCGACCGCAAACGAAATGAAACCTTAGTGGCGCATTTACCTACCACCTTTCGAAAGACAGATAAATGAGAGCTAGATTCATAAACCCTAACAACCGTGAACGCTGCATGATTCGCACCAACACGATTAAAACCTTTCAACAACTTAAACCACAGTTAAAAGCAATCGGGATGAGGGAAGTCGGCCTGATTGGATTTTGGAAGCATGTGATATTTGGCAAAACTCGACGAAAACCGTCCTGAGTTCAGCCTCATAGCAATCTTACTAACAATTTTATTACCGCCGTTCCCTGCGATCCCGATCTTCGTCGTCTTCGCTTTCACGGCAAACTACATACGGGGCAAACGATGAGAATTACAGATAACAAAGAAAAGATAATCAGTTTTCCAGAATTCATCCAAGACGACACTAATTTCTATAACGAAACGAGAGGGAACTTTTTCGTCTTTGGGGTCGAGTGTAATTACGGTGACGGCGCGCATCGTACAGAATTCGTAATCGACCGAAACAGCACGCTCTATCAGCGATTTATAGATACTTTAGCCTCCATTGGGGATGTAGAAGAGGCGTGTACAAAGGGATTTGCTAGAGATTGCGAATGAGAAAGGTATAAGAATGGATTGTTGGCACTGTAAGGCTGAACTGATATGGGGTGGCGACCACGACTGCGACCAGGAGGAAGAATTTGACATTGTAACAAACCTCAGTTGTCCAGAGTGTGTTACGCATGTTTGGGTTTATCACTCATTTGAAAGGAACGAAGCAATAAATGATCGTCCTGAAAAAATATGAAGTGGTAATCTTCACGCCCCCAAATACATGTAGCCTGCCTCTGCACGAGGCTCTGTGCGACATGACAGGAGCTTACTGGGTATTAGGCACAAACTCAGATGCAATCGGCACAAGTCACACTACCGTCGTTCCAAACGAGTTCAAAAGCTATAAGCGTGCGTTATTAGTTCGTAACCCATACACAAGGATGCTTTCGCTGTACCAAAAGTATTTACGGACGCATCAGCCATCGACAGTACGACCTTATGAGTTCGTTGAGTACAACGACCACCTTCACCGGATGGGATGGGAACACGAATTCACGATAAATCATTGGTGCGGCGGTATCCGGTTTGATTACTTTCTACACAGCGAATCAATCCGAAAAGACCTGAAGCAGTTCATGACACGAGTTCCTAAGATTCATGAAACTGAGTTTGAGCCACTCAATTGGGACAAACAGTTTAGGACGTTGGGCTATGAGCGGCTAGTGGAATTATACGAACGAATTCTGCCTGATCTGATCTACGGATACGATAAGGTCGCTATAAGCCCGATGAAGGCTAAAATGTTATGCCTCTAAAATTAAGGCTGAAGGCTGGTGATAAGCTGGTGCTAGGCTCTGCGTTTCTTGAAGTGGAACGAGTTGCTGGCACAACAGTTTCTGTGTCTGTCGAAGCTCCGCAGGAAATTGCTATCTTCAAACAAAGAAAAACGTGTTTACAGGATTTTCCAGATTCCTCAAAATTAAAGAAGTCGTCGAACGACAAACCTTGAATCCGTTGAACGGGCATCTTCTCTGATGCCCGTTTTTTTTTGGCCTTACACGAAGGAATCGAACATGGCATCTGGCGTAACCGACGCTGGCAAGACTATCTTGCTCAATAACTCATTCAAAGGTAGCACCGTCGCCGCTGACTACCACCTAATTCTCATTAGCGATGTATCCGGCGTAGATCGTGACCTGACGACCCTCGCAGGCGTCACTGAATTGCCTACAGGGGCTGGCTATACAGCGGGTGGTAAATCTATTGCCTACAGTGCGATAACTGTCACAGACGTTGGTGGAACGCCAGGAGCTAAAGCAGTCATCGACGACCAACAGTGGGATGCGACGGGAACATTCCCTGCATCAGGCACTGGTGCTAGGTACGCTGTCTTAGCCGATGGTACAGCATCTAGTGATACGATTGTTGCGTGGTTTGACCTCGGTGAGGTAAGAACTCTTACTAACGGGCAGTTTTTGAAATTGACTGGTTGTGAAGTTGATCTGAACGCACCTGCGTAATGGAAGCGTTAATAGCAACGTCCACTCAAAATGGGTATACAGACGGCGACATCGTTGAGGCGTTTAGTCTCAATCGTATCCGTCTAGCCCATGCACAGACTCTAACAAGCGTTCAGCGTTTTCCGCTGGACGCAGTTAGTGGCCTGCGCACCCCTGATACGGCGTTAGACAAAGTTCTTGCGGTGACGCATCAATATAAGTTTGCGTTTGATAACGATACCCTCACTCAGACGAACTTAATAACGGGTGAAGTAACTAATCCCGCTGGCAACTTTGTTGACTACATTTTGCGTCGATTGATGAACTCGGAGCATATGCTGTTTGGGGTAACGTCTGTAACTCACTGGTACGGCACATTGCGTGCCAACCTTGATGCGGAGGATGTTTGGGATGTCTTAGAAAATTGCTCAGACTATGTGCGTGAAGATTATTCAACGTGGCCGGTGTCTGAAATTGAAAAGCGGTTGTTCTTGCCTATCACGATGACAGGGAAGCAGGTAACCGAATCTGGCACTCTTGATGTGTTGTTATCCGATGGCACAGTAGACGAATTTCGTTCAGAGTCCGTCGAAACTACGATGGATGGCGACGAACCAACAACAACGGTGTTAGCCAGGCGACGATTCAAAGTCCCGTACTGGGATCTCTCGGAAACTCTGGGAATTCAGCCGGATATTGCACGCACACAAATGACGGATGTTAGAACGTCAGAGGATATTCCGCACGTAGACGCTTGTGTTGTAGATAAGGAAGCGTAATGGCTGAAGTAATTACTTCAATTGGAACAGATACTTCGATTACAACCGGAACTCCCAGTTCCTGTTCGGGATCAAGCTCTCCTTATACGGTTGCGTTTTCATCTGCACCGGCTGGAGTTAGTATCGGAGACAGCGTTAGTTTTACGGATGCGACCTCATTTGCTACATACACATATCTAGTGACGGACATCGATGGCTCATCACTTGAGTTGAAATACCTGACAGACGATGGCTCTTATGGTGACACTTCACCGTGTAATCTCTATAACGAAAGTTTTGGGCAGGCTGAAGGGACTTTCAAGCGAACGTATTCAACGATTACTACTTGGGAAACTAACTTCGACGACACAACTCTTTACTCAAGCAGTGATAGTGCTACAGGCAATTGCTACAAAGATTCCAACTTCAACGAATCGTGGACTATAAACGGTTCAAGCAGTATCGGATTGTCGGCTGTAAAGCTCACAGCCCCCGCTGGTCAGAGGCACGATGGGACGGCTGGAAGCGGAGTAAAGATACGCTACACCGGCGGTAATACTGCGGTGTGTACTGTGAATGACAATAACTGTACGGTTGAATATTTAGAGTTCGACATGTCGGCGGGATCGAATTCAAATAACCGAGCGTGCGTAATTGATACGAGTGCTTATACGAATGTGATTGTTAGCAAAAACATCATTTACAATTTGGTTGGTTCTTTACCCATTGGCCTCGTTGTTACTCAAGGTAACGATTCCAGCGATACTCGTTACGTCAGCAATAACCTCGTTTATGACATTGATGATTCCGATGACCGAGTCAAAGGATTCCTTTCACAAAGTAGCTATCCAGTTCATTTCTGGAACAACACACTCTATCTAATTCGAACTGGCCGGTCTTCCAAAAACGCATTTGCATTTTACGGCGGCAGTACGGAAGAGATGGTGTTAAAAAACAATCTAGCTATCATGACGACCTCAACAGGTGCGGAAGATTTTGCCTACGATTATTCAAGCGACTCAGATTACAATGGCTCAGATTTTGCAACAGCTACAGCAGGCTCAAATGATTTGACAAGCCTCACGACGGCAGTGTTTGAAGACTATGCCGCTTCGCCACCTGACTTCTCATTAGCGTCAGGAGCGTCGCCAATTGACGCAGGGGTTGATCTGGGTACAACCGGCGGGGTGAACATCGACATCACTGGTCGTGACCGATCTAGTGATTCTGCCTGGTCAATGGGTGCTTTCCAGCCGATCCCAACAGGAGATACAGTTACACCTGCGGCGGCCCGAACAATAGCCACGGGTACATCGCCATCTATCACAAGTGGCACTACCTTAACCCCTGCTGTTGCAGTCTCGGTAGCTACGTCGCAAACTCCAACTATTACAAGCGGCCTGACGTTGACACCAGCCGTTGGAGTCACTGTTGCTACGGGTCAGTCTCCGACGGTTTCGTCCGGTGGTACAGTAACACCGGCTGTTGCAGTAGTAATAGCTACCGGAACTTCACCAACTATAACTAGTGGCGGGACACTAACACCAGCGGTTGCCGTATCTGTCGCAACGGGTACTTCGCCAACGGTCACTAGCGGAGGCACGGTTTCCCCTGCGTCTGCCGATGCGATAGCTACCGGAACAGACCCATCAGTAACCGAAGGCGAAAGTGGAGATACAGTCACGCCAGCGTCTGCTATCACAATAGCGGCTGGAACGTCTCCCACCATTACAAGCGGTGGGACGGTAACGCCAGCAGTTAGCGTTGTGGTTGGTTCAGCTACTTCTCCAACAATCACCAGCGGCGGGACAATAACACCGTCTGTTGCCGCAACAGTTGCTACTGGAACGTCGCCAACGATAACAAGCGGAATAACATTATCAGGCATCGTCGCAGCGGCTGTAGCAACAGCACAGTCCCCAACAATCACGAGTGATACTACCGTGACCCCATCGGCGGCAGTGATAGTCGTATCGGCATCTATCCTCCCGATTACCCCATACGGCATCCTATACATAACCGATCCAATGATACGGATTCCGTCTGTCGGATCAGCATCTATTAAAACCCCTTCGGCAACTTCTACAATCGTCTCAAGCAAGGAAGAATAATGGCAACTCAACTCAAAAACGCCGCTGGCGAATATGTAACCGTCGAAGCTGGGGAAAGCTGTAATCTCACCGGAACTCTTAAAGGGACAGAGGGAGTTACCATCACTAGCGTAACTACATTGAAGCTAACCCTCTTCGATGAGACGACAGGTGCAATTATCAACTCCAGGGATGAGCAGGATGTTAACGGAGTTAACGGTGGTTCATTCACTTCTGGTAACTATGTTCTTGAACTTGATTCTGCCGACACTGTTGCCGTCGGTGAACTAGAAGATACAAAAACACAAAACAGAGTCGCCCGCATTGAGTTTACCTACTCCGATGGCGACACAACACGAAAGGGAATAGAAGAGTTCTTCTTTCCCGTCTATAAACCGAAGACTACATCCGGCATTGGCTCGGGTGCTAATCAAATCACTCTCACTGTAACTGATTCAACTGGGAATCCTGTTCCCGAAGCAACAGTATATGTAACGACCGATCTAGCGGGGCAAGCGACGGTAGCTGGGCCGGTCATCACAACTACTAGCGGGGTTACTCCAACGCTTTATTTGGATGCTGGGACTTTTTACTCATGGTCTGAAGCAACTAACTACAGCTTTACCAACCCGCAGAAATTTACAGTTAGCTGATTACTGCTAATTACGAAAAACATCGTGAAACAATGCGAGCGCGCACGGCTGCGCAATCTGTGGCCGGTCGTGACATCTCTCCATTGCCAAAAGTTAAATCTGGCAGACGGAAATCCTCGTGTGCCAAATCCTTTCGCAAATTCTGTGACACTTACTTCAAAGACGTTTTTGACATGGCGTGGTCGAAAGACCATGAAATGGTTATTGGAAAGATTGAGACTGCTGTACTTGATGGCGGTTTGTTCGCAATGGCGATGCCCCGTGGTAGCGGCAAGACAAGCCTCTGTGAGACGGCAGCGTTGTGGTCAATACTTTATGGGCATCGGCAGTTCATTTGCCTCATAGGGGCATCTGAGGACGCTGCGACGCAAATGCTAGACAGTATTAAAGCAGAGATAGAATCTAACGAGTTGTTGTACGCTGATTTCCCTGAAGTTTGTTACCCCGTCGAAAAACTTGATGGGATTATGCAACGTGCAAACGGCCAATTATTTAAGGGCAAGCGAACCCATATCAACTGGACGGCCAAAGAAATTGTGATGCCTAACATTCCACGCTCTAAAGCGGCGGGAGCAATCATTAAGTGTGCTGGTATCACCGGACGTATCAGGGGAATGAAGTTCAAACGGCCTGACGGCAAGTCAGTGCGTCCTGACTTCACAATTATTGACGATCCCCAGACTTCTGAATCGGCTCGCAGTCCTTCACAATGCAGAACACGAGAAAACATCTTAGCCGCTGACATCCTCGGACTTACCGGGCCTGGCAAAAAGATGTCTGGTATCATGCCGTGTACCGTCATTCGGCAGAATGATATGGCTGACGCTATTCTAGATCGTGAGAAACACGCTGAGTGGCAGGGTGAACGGACAAAGATGGTCTACCAATGGCCTAAGAACCAAAAACTGTGGAATGAGTATAACGAAATTCGTTCGGACGACTTCCGTGCGGAGGGGGACGGAAGCAAAGCAACGGCGTTCTACAAAGAGAACCAAAAAGAAATGGATGCGGGCAGTGTTGTCGCATGGGCAGCTCGTAAAAATCCCGATGAACTGTCGGCGTTGCAACATGCGTTCAACCTACGGTTCAGAGATGAAGCGGCGTTCTTCTCGGAGTACCAGAATGAACCTATCGTTCAGGAGAACGTAGCGTCACTTCTGACGCCTGATGAAATCTGCAAAAAGATTAATGGCCTGAAGAAAAACGAAATTCCGAAAGACGTTGAAAAGGTTACTTGCTTCATTGATATTCAAGAACGGTTGCTCTACTACACCGTTATCGGTTGGCAAACTAACTTCACCGGCTACGTACTAGATTACGGAACATACCCAGATCAGAAGCAACGGTACTTCACCCTCAAACAAGCAACGAAAACATTGGCACGAGCAAAGCCAGGAAGCGGTATGGAAGGCTCGATCTACGCTGGACTTCAAACGCTGTGCGACCGGCTTCACAATACTCCGCTGCTACGTGACGACGGTGCGGAGATGATGGTTGACCTTACGCTGATCGACGCCAACTGGGGAGCTACGACCGACCTAGTTCATCAGTATTGTCGAAACACCATCCATCGTGGCAAGATTATGCCTGCTCATGGTAGGTACGTCGGTGCATCCGCAAAGCCTTTCAATGAGTATGCAAAGAAAAAGGGTGAACGTGCTGGCTATAACTGGAGGATGCCGAGCGTGAAAGGAAAGCGTGTTGTCAGGCACATCCTTTTCGACTCAAACTTCTACAAGTCATTTATACATGCACGATTAACTCAGGCGTTCGGTGATGCGGGCAATGTAAGTCTCTTCAAAGCGAAGCCTGCGGTACACCAGATGCTCGCCGATCAGATGCACGCAGAATACTTGGTAAAGACAGAGGGTAGGGGCAGGGCGGTTGACGAATGGAAACTGTACCCGCACAAACCAGACAATCACTTCTTAGATTGTTTAGCAGGAGCTTGCGTTGCGGCGAGTGTGGTGGGAGTGAAACTTTCGGGACTAGGATCACGGGGCGTATCCGGCGACACCAAACCGAAGAAGTCTGAAGATAAGCGTAATGCCCGGCGACGGGTAACGTATCTGGAGTAATTATGCCAAAACGTGGACGACCTAAAGGGTCAAAGAACAAAAGCGTACCGACAATTGATGTGGCAAAGTCTGTTTGCCCTACTTGTGGTAGTAGTAAACGATCACCATACTTTAACAAAAGAGAAAAGTGTTTTGTCGGCACGGATCGCAACGGGCGTATCTTTGAGAAAGTGACCTGGCGACGAACAAAATGTCTTGAGTGCAATCAGCACAGAGACGATAGAACATACACGTACCAAAAATAAAACACTTCGGTGTCCCCTCGGTTTTTTGTGAATTAGCGTTCCTTACCGAGGGGTTTTTTCATGCGCTGGCCGGAAGCAACTTTAGCTTTAACTCTAGAAATATAGATGTTTGCATCGTTGATTCCTTTGTCGGTGGCCGATAAACCCAACAGCAAACCCGTCAGTAAACCCGTCAGTAAACCCGTCAGTAAACCAGCCACTTTATGCCCGCTAAATAAAGTTTTTGCCATTTATTGGCT
>VTLG01005849.1_pt1 | contig 35681 bp, 48 predicted proteins | sample 4694571 | NCBI WGS metagenome assembly VTLG01 (sample SAMN12604809, study PRJNA352737) | marine metagenome | biome: ENVO:00000447; feature: ENVO:00000209|ENVO:00000569|ENVO:01000036; material: ENVO:00002151; isolation source: viral sequences binned using virsorter ...
TTTGACAACAGGATTTGATGCACCTAATACCGATATGATCGTGATGCTACGCCCCACTTTAAGCCCCGGCTTATATGTCCAAATGATGGGGCGTGGTATGCGAACAGCAGAAGGCAAAGAAAACTGTTTGGTTTTAGACTTTGCAAAGAATATTGAGCGTCATGGCCCTGTCAACCAAATCAAACCAAACCAAAAAGGTAAGCGCAAAAAGACAGGCGAGATGCTTGTTAAATCATGCAAAGAATGTAATTCGTATGTACCTAAAGCGGCAACGAAATGTCCAGATTGTGGCTATGAATTTCCAATGCGGAAGATCCAATTAGATTTAGTTGCATCTCAACTCGATATTATTTCCAAACAAAAGAAAAAAGAAAAATATGAGATACCTGTATTAGATATGTGGGTCGGTAATCATGTTTCAAAAGCCAAAAACATACCTGTATTAAAAGTTAGTTATAAAACTCCAAGAAAAATAATTAGTGAATATGTTTGTTTTGAACATACCGGATATGCGAGGGATAAAGCGGTAGCGTGGTGGAACAGAGTCGTAAGCGGTGAAAGCCTGCGCAGATCGCCTCCAAGAACAGTTGATGAAGCGTTATTCAGACAAACAGAAATAAATCAGCCAGGAGCGATTAAGGTCGACTTCAGCGGTAAGTTTCCAAACGTGGTAAATCATTTATGGAGATAGGAAAACCAGTAAGTTTTTATCCGTTTAGAAAACATTTAGGGGGGTTAGTCTATCTACCTTACAACGGAACAGATTTAGATGTTGCGTTTGTAGGTAACAGAGAAGAGTATCGAGAGATAGTTAATTTCTGGAAAAAGATAGGAGAGCCCATATATAAAGAAGATAGTGTGAAAAATAATATGCTGTCTTTGTATAAACATTTGAAGTATTGGCCAGAGCCGATGATTTCAAAAAAAGTAATATTGGTTTTAAAACCGAGGTACAAATATGCAGATTGAAGAATTAAAAGATTATAAGTTTGAGCAAAAAGGCGATTGCTTTGTTTTTGGAGATATACCCAACTCCGTCTACCATGCAGGTCCAGGACTTAGCAGTAGTTATATTAGATCGTTTGGTCGATCTCAATTACACGCTGTTGAGCACGTACAAGAAACTACGCCTGCTATGAATTTTGGTACAGCAGCTCATGCGTTATTGGTAGAGGGTGAAGATGAGTTTAATAATACCGTTGCGGTAATTACTGGATCGCCTTATACCAACGCAAACAAAGAACTTAAAAAAGAATACGAAGAAAGGGGTCTAACTGTTATTAAAGAAGCAGAGATGAATGACATCAAAGCGATGAATAACAATATGATTGAAGAAGGCCGTATGTATTTAGATGCAGAAGGTAAAGTCGCAGAGGCTAGCTTTTATTGGTATGAGGGCGATGTGCTTTGCAAGTGTCGTCCAGATGTTATATGCCCGCCGGTGCAAAAGCCATACTCTGCTAATGAGGTTGTACTTGTTGATTACAAGACAACTCAAAGCTGTCACCCAAAAGAATTTGCAGGATCAGTGCGTAAGTATGGTTATGATATGCAAGCGGCTTGGTATAAAAGAGGTATGGAAAAAGCTGGATTCAAAGTAAAAGAATTTGTTTTTGTAGCTCAAGAAAAGAAACCACCCTATGCTTCAAAGGTATTTAGAATGACTGAAGAACTTATGAATCAAGGTTGGGATAGAATGTCTATATTTCTTGAAGAGTACGCCAATCATGGAAAAGGCGGTCATTTATCTATCTACAATAGCCCCAATATCGTAGATTTAGTGCTATGATCAATTATAAGTTTCAAGAAGACAAGATTCTTAAAGAGGTTGAAAGCTACATCGACCAAACTTATAGCCAGCATTACGCCAACGGTAAGTATCAGGCAACTGATATGATAATCGATAGCGGTCATGGAGAAGGATTTGCTGTTGGCAATGTAATGAAATACGCAATGCGTTTTGGTAAAAAGAAAGGCAAAGCAAATGAGGATCTGATGAAGATTATTCACTATGCGATTATTGCTTTATATGTAAATGGATTTATTAAGGAAGATAATTAATGTTTGAAAATTTAAAAAAATACATATGCTGTTATGAAATAGATGATGAGCTGAAAGCTATTATAATGAAGGCTCCAGACAAAGATACTGCAAAATTTTTTACCGCACTCAAATCAATGGAAGATAGTGACAGCTATTATCCAGGCAAAGTCGTAGACATATCTGAATACGATCCACTCCAATTAGTTAGTTTAACAATTCACTAGAAGTCTAGGTGAGTCCTTAACAGGGGGAAACAGACTCTTTAGGCACCCTAGCGTACCTTATCGTTTAACCTAAACTAGGTTTAGCTGGTGCTGACTCTTTAACCCAATCAGGTTCAGCTTCTGCAACTTTAGGGGGTGCTGAAGATTCACCGGTAACAGATTTAAACCCAGTGATATTATTTCTATCAGGGTATTCCTCGTTATCGCTTTCCTCAATACCAAGTGAAGATACAACTTTTAAACCAACTAGCTCACTAGCGTTAGCCGGTGGATTAGCTTCTAAGTTTAATGCTTTTAACAGCTTAGAAAACTGTTTTGAAGCAATCTCTCTAACCACATCTTGCTTTTCAGCATCGCTGTTGGTGTACCAAAGGTTAAAATTATTTCTTGCTATCCAGCCGTTGTATTTTTCGCCAACAACTTTAACTTCAAGTGCGAGATAATCATTACCTGCTTTAGACCTAGTCTTTTCGCATTTGGTTATCTCAGTCGTATAATCGCCCTCGGGTATATATGTGTTGCTATCATCACTGAAATCAAACTTGACATCTGCAAAATCGCTCATATTACTCTCCTAATGTAAATCCAAGTTTATTAATGACATGTGTTAAGTTAGGTTCTTCAAAAGTTTCTAACTTACCACTCCTATCCTTAGCGGTATAATTATCACCAATAGTAGTTTGCAACCATCTATTGATAATCTTTTTACCCTCTTCATTCTCTTCAGTAAAGGTTCTTAAGGCCAATACTTCGTCGAAGAAATAAGGAATTTGAACCGGTAACTTCGCACCAACCATCATTGGCTGATGATGAAATACGCCGGTTTGTTCATCACGAATCTTATCTTCTTTAGCGACAAAGATTACGTGAATCTTCAGATCCCTGAACCTACGCATGGTTCGTGTCATTACTTCAATGACCTCTCCATATGCACGTCTTGGGTCTTTACTTCTAGCTTTTTCAGAAGCTAAAAGTATTTCTGACATCTCAGTAACACTATCTAGGCAGACAGTATCATAATCAAGTTTACCGCTTTCCAATAGTTGAGCGATCTCCTCGATTTCTGATGCTTCCTTTACCTCAATAGCGGTCACATTGTCTTTATCCTTGATGGATAGAAGACCTGCTTCCATACTGATGATGAGAGTTTTGCCTGGCGCGGTTGCGCAAAGCGTGGTTTTACCTGCTCCAGATGCTCCAAATACAAGAATCTTAGCTCCTTGCATTTGAACAAGATCACTTGGAGAGGCAATTCTATCTAATATACTTGTCATATATCTTCTCCTTTTTTTTATAAAAGGTATTTTATTTTATATTTTTTACAATTACAATATGTCACAACAAAATAATTAACGGGTTGTATCATATGAACGAAGTACATAAAGATCAATGGAAAGTAAACTATCTATGGAGAACAATTACTCTATCAGAAAAAGAGCTTTCAGTATTTCAAAGTAATAAATTAGAGCCACAATATAAGGAGAGAGAAGTGAAGAGATATACTCTTAAAGAATATATTGAGTTTATTGGCACCGAGCCAGCGGCTGAATTATTCGGTTGCTCACCAGCAACAACAAAATCGTGGAGGTATGGTTTACGTCAACCCTCTATCAAACAAGCAAAAAAAATAATACAAGCGTCTGGAGGTAAGCTTGACTTTGAATCTATCTATGGACCACTTGAAGAAACGAGTTAGTAGTGTTTCATATAAACGTAACAGCGCAAGATTCTGCGTTGGACTTAGCTCTTGCCTACCATGAAGAAGGCATTAGTGTTGTACCTTTATTAAGATCAAATAAAGTACCACCCAAAGAGTTAGGCGGTTGGCAAAGGTTTCAACAGACTCAGCCAACTACCGCAGAAATTGAGAAATGGTTCAAGGGGAGAGATGATTTAGTAGTAGCTCTTGTTACCGGAAAATTTATTGTAGTAGATGCTGATACACCTGAAGCGGTGAATTGGGCAGATAATAATCTACCTGTAACACCTTTCAAGGTAGCTACTGGTAAAGGCGTACATTACTATTACAATAACCCTGAAAACTTTACTACTTATGTAGCTAGAAGAGGCCAAGATCACGATCCTGATAAATTAATTGATATTAGGGGAGTTGGCGGGCTAATCGTTGCACCACATAACATACATGCAACAGGAGCCATTTATGAACCCACAATCATACATGATTGGGAACTCAATGAGATAGAAGACCTTCCTGACTTTACTAAAGATCTTTGGGTAAAGATCACGGGGGCAGAGAAAGTAAATGGAAAGCCTATATCAACTCCCCTTTCGCTTGACGGCGTAACTGAAGGATCAAGAAACGACCAAGCCGCTAGACTAGCTGGATATTTAATCGCTAAAAACCTTAACTTAGATTTCGTTCACTTCTTTGTAAATTCTTGGAACGAACAAAACGATCCACCGCTACCGCAATCAGAAATACAAACCACCGTTAATAGTATTCAAAAAACGCACGAAAGGAAAAACCAACAAGCTCCTGCATATATATCAAAACAAATTGATATCGTTGAGCCCAATGACTTATATAAGCCACCAGGGATTATAAGTGATGTTTATAATTATGCAGAAGATATAGCGCAGATATCTCAACCTGCAATAAATTTGCAGGCATCCCTTGCGTTAGCGTCTGTTGCTTTAGGAAGAATATATAAGACAGATATGAATAACTTTTCATCTTTGTTCTTTATGTGTATTGCTAAATCAGGACAAGGAAAAGAAAATGTTAAGACAGTTATAGAAGCCATTCTTGATAAAGCTGAACAGATAGATTTATTAGCAGGAGATGGCTATACATCAAGCGGTGCTATTTATTCTTTGCTTAGACATAAGCCAGCACATATAACGGTTATGGACGAATTTGGTAAAAGACTTGAAAGTATTTCTAATGCAAGTAATTCAAACAAGGAAGATGCTTTACAAGTTCTTATGGAGACATGGGGAAGATGTCATGGTGTCCTACGCCCTGACAACTATTCGATGATGACGTTAACGCAGAAACAACAAAAAGAAGTGCTAGATAGGTCAACTATCAAACCTGCAATAACGTTGGTCGGTATGAGCGTGCCAAAGAATTTTTACGGTGCGCTCTCAACCGGTCGTATCGTTGACGGATTCCTTAACAGATTTATCGTAACTGAATCACATCTACCAAGAACTGTAGGTAAGATGAAGCCATTCGTGGAGCCTCCAAGATCAACAACGGATTGGGTGCAACATGTTCGTCAAGCTAAAAATGAAATGGAACAAATATCAATGAACAATGCAGAGATCGATTTCAAACAACGTGTCGTTCCATTCTCAGATGAAAGTAAAAGCTTGCTTGAGCGCTTAGCTTACGATCTTGTTGACCAACAAAATAAATTAGAGAAAGAAGGCTTGGAAGTTTTGTTATCAAGAACGCGTGAGAAGTCAATGCGTTTAGCTTTGATATGTGCGCTAGCTGATAATCGCAACGCAAAAGAAATCAACGCTGATGTAACTCGTTGGGCAATTGATTATGTTAATTATTACGATCAAGTGCTAATAGAAAACTGCAGAGATAAAGTTGCAGGATCAGAGATGGAAGGACGTATTAAACAAATACTTAATTTTATTCGTAGTCAAGGCGATTGGGGCATATCGAAAAGAGATATTGATCGACGTGAAATATTTAGATCAATGAAGTCATACGAAGTTAAAGAGATTATTGAACGCTTGAAGAACTCAGGCGAAATACAAGAAAAGGATATGAGAGCCAAAGGAACAGGCCGACCAACAAAACGTATTGTTGCAATCGATCCTGAATTTTTTGATGAAGATTGATCGATACGCGATGAAGGAAAGCCTTAGCGATGTTGCCGTAGGAATAATAATTGCCTTGCCGGTATCTTATATTGTTTTAAATGTCTGCAATTATTTAGAAGTTACTTTGCTGACCACCTCGATAATCCAAACGACTGTATTTACTTTGATTGCTATTATTCGTAAATATATTGTCAGAATTACTTTTAAAAAAGGAGAGTTAGATGGAAACACCTAAACCAAAGATGGAAACAGTTAACGATCAAAAGCGTGAAGAGCGTGTGGCTGGTTTTATCGAGGGCCTCTGGAATGTTAGATGCAATAAATTGCCAGTTAGTTATGGTCTAGATTACTGGTGTGAATCAAAGGAAGTTTCATTTTGGATGGAAGTTAAATGCAGAACATTTCCGATTGATAAGTACGATACAATTATTTTATCAGCAAGTAAATTACGTATGGGCGCAGCTTTGTCCCAGGCTACCAATTATCCTTTTGTAATTGTTTATGCAATGACTGATAGCGTTTATAGCCATACTTGGAGAGCTGACTATCCTTACGATGTACGCTTTGGAACGGTCGCAGAGCCTGTCTATGAAGAGGATTCAGAGCCGTACATACATTTTAACAAAGATGAACTTGAGTGCCTTTCACCTCATCCTCTTGGATTTGATCGAGAAGAGATGGGATTGGTGAAGAAGAAGAAATAATGTTAAATTAACCGTATGGAAAAAGATTGGGTATATTTAGGATTAATTTGGGATGATGTTGATAAAACATACTATCGATATGACGAGTGGAAAAAATTAATAGATGAACGTAGAAAGGAAGAAGATAATGACTTTACAACTAAAGACGACAAACCAATTAGCTTATCTAGCTAAACAAAAGTAACATGCCTGTGAATTCTAGGAACAAAGGGGCGACCTTTGAGCGAGAGGTTGCTAAAATACTTAATTCTTTTTTCGATTCAGAAAAAATTAACTACATTTGTAAGAGGAATCTTGATCAATACCAGACGAATAATTTATGCGATATCAATATTCCTTATCATGCTGTGGAATGTAAATTCTATAAGTCAGGCGATTGGTACCAGTCAGGATGGTGGGAGCAGGTATGTGCAGCGGCTGAGCAAAGAATTCCCGTTTTAGTTTTTAAATACAATAGAAAACCTATTCGCGTGTGCGTTCCGTTACATGCAATCAATCCTGAATGGCCCGTTAATAACGATGCCGTTACTGTTATGGATATGGATAAGTGGTTAGATGTTCTTAAAAAAAATTGGAAAATTTACGAAGAAAAGTCTACTGACCCAGCCTGTTAGCTAACTCAACATCTTGGGGATTTGGTAGAACAGTGGGCCCTGCAGGTGCTCCGGTTCTAGGAGATCCAATAGGATTTATTTCAGGAAGAGCTAAAGTTGCTTGAGTTCTAACGTCCTGCAATCCTGTTCTTGCTTGATCAACAATATCACCAAGAGCTGAAGCTTCTTCAGTTCCGCCTAACTCTTCTAAAGTTTGCCTTGCTGCTTGACTGACTTGCTTGTTAGCTTCTCCTGTTTGAATACCAATTTCTCTAAATCCACTTAACCTGACTGCATTACCAACAAACTTAATCACTTCTATCATTGAGTTTTTATCCTGTTTCGCTAGTAATGAAACAATTCTTGGGTTGGAAAAAATTTGTTTATAAACGCCCATCATTGCAATTGTTGGCCATAAAGCTACATTAAATAAGTTTAGCGCTAACATTCCTGCCACCAAAGTACCTGCAGCTCCTCCAGTTTCCTCACCTACAGTTGTTCTTATGCCTCTAGAAAATGATTTTAGAGAATTGGTCAATTCTTTACCGAACATAGCCTCTAAAGTTTCATCGCCGTACATGGTCAAGGCTCTCTCTAGATTGCCTGGCTTGAATATGTCATTTAATTTCGAGCTTCCAGTTTGAACAGAGTCTTTTAATATTTGTTCAAGCGCTTGTTCTTGTATGTCTGCAAAAGCATCCTCTGTAACTTGGGCTTTTACTCTTAATATGTCGTCAGATGATCTTGGTCTGAAAACTATTTTTGATATTTCTTCTGGGGATGCAGTTTCTAATCTTCTAAAAATATTTGCCTTTTTAAAGTCTTCAGCTGCAGCGCTTTTTTCTGCTTTATCTCTCAAGGTTTTAATAAATCTTAAAAAACTTGCGGGAGCTCCAGTAGTTGCTTCCATTTGAGGTATTCTCCCTGAAAGCTCATCGGCAACTGTTAGCAAATCTTCAGCTCTTAAATTAGGTTTTAATTTAGCAAAATCTTCAATTGTTTGAAAAAACTCAGTAGCTCGATTACCAAGTAAAGGCGTTAATTTTTGTCTATCTTTTAATATTTTATTAGCAAATCTAGCTGGATTTATTTGACCGGTTATAGGATCTGCAATGGCATCCACGGATGCTTCTTTTACATATCTTCTTAACAGACTTTGTCTTAAAGGCAATCTTTTTGCAGGAGATAGTGCTTTTAAAATTGAAGTCATATCTGCAACTTGGTTGCCACTTGCAAAAACTAAGTTATAAACATCGTCGCCTTCCATTCTGTCCCTTTCATTTAATATTTTTTTAACTTTTGCATTGTCAAAGGGTTGGTGATTTTTAAAATACAATTTATTTTCATCCAATAAATCTTTTGCAATTTTTCTTACAATTTCTTTATCGGGGCCTTTAATTTGTAAAATACTATTAGGTAAATCGGCTAACTTTTTGTCAAACAATTCTTTAGTTTTTCTAATTATTGGAGAAATTATGCTTCCAGTTTCTTGAAGGTCCATTAAACCTCGGGCCAGCATTCTAAATTCTACTAATTCAGCAAGCGTTAATTTTGGATTTTCTTCAAATGTTTTTAACATCGCAGTAAGCGTACTAGCTGCGCCTGTGTCATCAAGTTTTTTGAATAAACCTCTACCTTTTGAAAGCTCTTCTTTTAAATGTTTTGCAATGTCATTAACATTAATAGTGTTGTTAGGGTCAATATTGTTTATTCTTTTTTGTATTTTACCATAAGCATCTCTATGACTTTTTTGAATTGCGTTATAAGCTTCAGATATTGTTTCTTTAACACTTTGACCAAGCTCTTTTGTTCCTTGCATTGCAGCATTACTAAATCCGCCTGTTTCTTCTGCTAAATCTTTAAGTAATTTATTAAGATCATTTGTAACTTTTTCCTCTTGTTTTAAAAGATCTGATTTTTTTGCTCTTAATTCTGAAATAACTTTTGAATCTGATTCAGCAAATTTAGAATACTCATTTAAAGAAGCTCTTTTATCAGCTAATTTGTTTTTTAATTGATTTAAAAGTGCAAAATTATATACAACAATCGTTTGCTCTCTTTTTGCTTTGCCAAAAACAGTTTCACCTGCGGCTTGAAACCTTGCTCTAACACTAGCATCTAAAACATTTTGAGTTGGAATACCTGGAGCGAACCTTTTAATTTTTCCTTTTTTAACAGCTTTCATTAATTCTCTTTCAGTTGCTATTCTTCCAATACTCCTGTCATACGCATCAACGTCATCAAAACTGAGTCCTTTTGTAGCTATATAAAAGTCTCTAGTTTTTTGAGGACCAGACTTTCTTCCAAAAAAAGCACTTAAAGCTTTACCGCCAAGCTCAAATACTCCTTGACCAATAGATCCAATTAAAAATTCATTTCTTAATAATTCAGCTGTCTCACTTGCTTCTTTGTCTTCAAAATTCTGAATAACATCTAAAGCTTCTTCAGCTCCTTTACCAGCAGCTGAACCAAGACCAACAACTATACTGTTTGCCAATCTTGGCGACTTGAAAATTTGTGTAGCTAGTTTAGCTATTCTTAATTGAGGACTTAAAGCAGCTAAAGCTCCAGTTATAGGGCCAACAGCACCAGCAAAATCTGCGTAATCGCCTGCTGTTCCCCTTTTGTTTTCTTCAATAATTATATTTTTGTCTGATACCTTAAAGTCTTCATTCAAAAGTCCTTTCTCAATTAATACTCTTTGCCCTTCAGGGGTGATCGCGTAATCACCTTTGGTATTAATAGTAAATCCAGAACTATCAACGTAAGCTCTGAGAACATTTTCTTTTTCTGTTCTTTTTTCTTGGCGTGCTAACGTAGCTCTAAGCGAAGGGACATTTATACCTGTTTCGTAGTCGAAATAAGTTTGGTCAAAAAGAGGAGAAGCTTCTTTTTTTAGTATTTCAGCTTTTATAATTTGTACCGCTTCCTCTTGAGAATTAGCTCTAACTGGAACGGTAAGATCGTCTGTCAGCTGTATCTGATATGTTCTCATATTTAGTCAAGTAATTTAGAAAACTCATTTCTATAATCAAGCAAAACATCATCTTCTTCAAAAACGACACCAGAATCATCTAACAAACCAAATCCAAATTCTATTGTTTTCAAAGCATTTTCTCCAATTAAATCAAATCCTGCTAAATTTAAGGCTTGTCGAGCTGATCTAATTTCATCTAATTGAGTTTGCATATTGTTTTTAATTCTAGATTCAACATTTGCAAGCGCAACTAGGTTAGAAGCTGCTGGAGCTCCTAAGTCTATTGAGGTTGAAAGTTGCTCGACGATTTGCCTATCAAAGTTAGAAATTGTTCTTCCTGATTCACCTAATATTTCTCTAATGTTTGCCTGGCTAATTAATGTAGATAGTTTTTTTGCTCTTTCTGTAGCGCTTAATTTTTTAAAATCTTCTTTATCTTTAGTAACGTCTGAATTTAAAGCAACGGCAGCTCTTTCTAAAATCCTAGATGCAAAACCGCTTATTGCTGTTGGGTTTTCATTTTTCAAAATGTTTTCTAGCTCTTTAATTAAAGCAACTGTAGCGGTTGAATTTTGAAAACTTTGAGCAGATGTATTGGCAGTATTGTTAAGATCGTATACTGATTTAGCTTCACTAAGTTTTAAATCTCCTTTGTCTTGCAATTTTGCTAATTCTATTTTTAGCTCAGTATCAAGTTTCTGACTTTCTAAATCATCCACGCTTCTTTGTTCAGCTGCTAAAGCTGCTCCCGTTGCCAATCCTTTATCAAATTCTTCTTCTTCAGCTAAGCCTTTTGATAAACCTCTTGCAAAATTAATAAACTCTTTACTTGTAAAAGGATTTCCTGAAATTAAAGGATCTTCCTCTCTAGCTTGTTCTGCTGTTTTTTCTCCTGCAGCTCCAACTGCATCAGCTCCAGTTTCAGTTGTTGCGGCCTCTGCTACAGCTTCACCTTCAGCAGGAGATTCTTCCTCTGGAGTTTCTGTAACTGTTTCTTCTGCAGTTACAACCTCTGTACTATCTTGGGCTGGAGTTTTTTGTAATTCTTCTATTTCTTTTTGAGTGTCATCTTTTTTTTGATCTACTGTTCCCGTCGATGATTCTAATATGATTGAATCTAAAACTTCAGGTTTTTCTCCTCCTGTTTTAAAGTATTCGTCGAATCCTCCCGTTAAAAGCGTTTGACTAGCTGATAAAGGATTAGTTAAATTAAGATCATCTAAACCAGTTTCAAATAAATTTACTCTGTCTCCGACGCCTGATTCTCTGAGTCTTTTTTCCCTTTCTCTTGAACCAAGTATTCCAGCGATGGTTGGATCGGTGAAAGGCGCTCTTAAGATATTAAATACAGACTCAATTCCCTCTTTACCAACATCAATTCCAAATTTTGCACCTGATTGTATAACGTCTGCAGCGCTTAAGCCTTGGATCGGTTGACCGACCTGAATAGAGCCTTCTGGAACTAAAGTAGATGATCTTGCTCTTGCAGTATTTTCTATAATTGAAGCAAGGTTAGAGCCGTACTCTACATTTGGATTCATCAATATCCCGCCAAGTATTCTTGAGTTTTCTGATGATAATGATTGTTCAAATTTAGCTGGATCAATTTGATAAATAGTTCCGTCACTTGCTTTATATTCATTTGGGCCAAGATTTGTTTGTCTAGTTACTTGTCCTTCTGCTACAGCAGTTTCAAGGTCATTCAAATCAGAATCTGGCAGACCGGTTTCTATTGTTGGAGTTAGTTTAGGTATATCTAAACTTATTAGTTCTTCTCTTATTGGGTCTATTGGAGGTTTTTGTCTTGGCTGTCTTCCTTCAACTAAAACAGTTTCATCTATAAATACATTTTCTGGACCGCCTTCAAATGTTTCAGGTCCCCTAACACCTGGATTTATAACTCCGCCTTTTTGCTGTGCAACCTCTTCAATCATTTGCGTTGTAGCTGCTGGAAACTTTTCTAAAATATCAGCTGGGTTCAAACCTATACTTAAATAATATTCTATTAACTTTCTTCGATCTACTGATGGAACTGCAGATTCCAAAACAGGGCCAATATCCAACATTTCAGAAGGAGCCTGTTGCGGTTGTTCTTGTATGGTAATATCTGGAGCAGGAGCACTTTGCTGAACCTCTCCAAATATTTCTGCAATACTTTGACCTGCTTGTAATTGTCTTACCTGATTAATTAGTTCAGGATTTAACATTATCCCATCTCTAATCGGCAATCCTCTTTTTCGCCTTTCAGCAATAATTATATCCCTAGGGCTAGTCGGTCCTCCTTGCTGGAACATCTGTCTTTGAAGTACATTCATATTAACCTTTAAATGTAATTTCCTTGAGGAGGAACTTGTTGGAATCCGCCTTGAGGCACTTGTTGGAATCCACCTTGCTGAGGCATTCCTTGGTAAGGATTATATTGGCCGTAAGGCATCATTTGCCCGTAAGGGACCATTTGTCCTTGAGGTTGAAATCCTACAAACTGTCCTTGTCCTTGCCCTTGTCCCTGTACGTTAACAGTTTGAGTCGGGGCAGGTGCTTGTTGCTGAGGAGCCAAAGATGCAAAAGTTCCCAAGCCTGCACTTAAAGCAGTTTGTCTTGGATCATCTGGCATACCATATTGCTTTGTAATTTGAGCCTGTCCTGAAACATATTTAGGAGCAAACCCTTGAATAAATTTAGTAGCTTGTAAAGGGGCTTGTCTTTGCGCTTGTTGTTGAGCAAACTCTCTTGCAAGTCTTTGTTCTTCGATTCCTCGCTGAACGCCTCCTAAGCTTCCAAGTTGAGCAATATCCTGAGATCTTAATCTTTGACCTGTTTGTCCTAAGCCAATTAAGTCAGTAGCAAATCCTCTTTGCGCAGATGATAAAGCTCCCCCAAAACCTGATTCAAGTTGAGCTGCTGATCTTGCTCCAGATCTAATATCTCGTAATTCTTGTAAGGCTCTATCTTGAGCAGTCTGGAATCCTCCAGATCTAATTCTTGACAAAACATCTGCTAAGCCTCTTCCGAAAGCTCTTTGTCTTTCTCCTGCTGTCAGTCTAGCTCTTGAACCAAAAGCAGATTCTCCGCCTCTGGCTATGTCAGAAGCCCTTTGTTGTATATCTTGCTGAGCTGCTGCTTGTAAAGCATCATCTATTGTTCTTTGTACGACTTGTTGTTCAAATGGATTATAAAAAGATCTAGCCATTCTTGGATCGTATTGCATTGTCGAAAGCCCTAAATAATCTCTAGCTGATAATCCTGGAGCTCCAATGCTAGAAGCAAGACCTCCTAATCCAGATGTAAGTGACTGTTCGGCTCTTCTCAGAAAAGGTTGATAAGAACCAATTCCAGATCTTGCTAAATTTCTTGCTAGTTGCTCATCTGCGGTTAGTCCTGCAGTCCTTTGCAAGATAGCAGGTTGGTCTAAAAATGCTTTTTGCGCAGCATCTGTAGCTTGAGCGATTAATCCTGGAGTATCTGTTGATCCAAAATACAGTTCTCTTACTGCTGGATCAGACAATACATCGGTTCTTCTTAAATCATCTAAAATAGGATTTACAGGTAATACCATTAAACTGCCTCAAACATATTCATTAATTCACGCATATTTTCCACGCCTGCTTCTCTTGAAGCATCTCCGCTTTTAATGAGTTCAATTCCTTTTGGAGTTTTTTTGGTTTCGTATGCGCCTGCTCCGCGTGTCGCTTTAGCAGTCATTACAAACTCGCCATCACTTAACATCGCTGGGATATCATCAGAAGTTCCAGTCCCTGGTCCGATTGATTCTCCACCTTGACGCATATCAAGCTCTTCCATCATTACAGCGCCGCCTTTAGCAAATTTAAGTGCTTTAGGGGCTGGCCCTAAACCAAACTCTTCCCTAGTTCCGCCAGTTCCTAAAGCTTTAGAAAGTTGATATCTTCCTAAAGCATCCATTGTTACTGCTGGTGTTTCTGCTAAACCGCCTTGCCTTTCTTTAGCCGCATCATAAGCAAGTTTTCCAGCAAGTAAACCAAGACCTCCGGCTCCTAAAGCAGAAAACTTTCCGTCCTCAACCAAAGAACCGCCTACACCTTTTATCATGTCTTCGATTCTTCCTATTCTGCTTTGTCCCCTACCGGTTTCTTCATCGTAATCTTTACCTCTACCGAATCCGAATCTTCCTTTAATAATATCTTCTATTATTCCTATTTTGCTTTGGCCTTTACCTGTTGTCGGATCATACTGAGAGGTGCTTCCCTGAGATGGTCGACTTAAACCTGTATTAAATACAGCAGGCATAAATCCGCCTTGTTGTTGAGGGTAAATCATTCCGCCACCAAATCCTGGAAATCCTTGATTTGAAACGGTTTGAAAAGGGTAAAACTGTTGTTGCTGTATACTTGGCTGAATCATACTTCTACCAATTTGTTGTGCCATTGGGCCAGTATTAAATAGACCACCTAGGCCTTGCCGTATTGCTCCGCCTCCAAATTGTAAGGCGCTGCCAAGACCTCCCATGCTTCCGCCTGTAATTGCACTTCCAACACCTGAAAGTCCGGGTATCTTACCAACAAAACTTCCTATCCCAGCTGCTGTTTTTCCTAGTCCAACTTTACCAAGCAAAGATCCGCCGACAGCTCCAAGAGCTTGTCCTACGCCAGGAATAAACATCGCAACAGGTGCAACTTTTTTTACAACCTTTTTAATCTTTTTAAATACTTTAGACAGGAATCCAAACTCAGGTAAACCGGTCAACGGATTTAAATCCATATCGCCATTTCCGACTACGAATTGATTCGGATCAACGCCGTACTTGGAAATAGATTTTCTGATTAAAGCATTTAAGAAAGGATCGTTACGTAAAACTTCTGCAGGAATAACCATTTCATCTGGCGCAACGTGCGCAAGAATGGTGTCCTCATTTCTCCCCAAAGCAGCAATCCCTTGTAAGTCTTGTTTTTGTATTTCGTTTAGCATATTAATATAACCTATATGTTAGCATTTTTAAGGCGTCGATACAGTAACTGAGCCTAATCCAGTTGTAGCAGAAAGTCCTGTCAGGTAGGTGCGATGAGTCGTTAAATCAATAAACTCTTTACCGTCAAATACCTGCAATACTTCTGTAGTCGTATTGAATATTAGCGTGCCAATATTAAAGTTTAATTGATCACGTTCAGTAGTCGATAATTGTAAAGTATTATCGGGGTCTACTGCTCCTAAGTTTATCTCTAAAATACGTACAAGTCTATTAAAAAGGTCAGCAGAAACATACTCACCTTGCGCTAAAGGCAGCTGTGTTGGCAGTATTTTGCTCATCTTCTACCGTCTTGTCTGACATCTAATCTGGTTGCCCCTAATCTCCAACCTATTCCTAAATTACCGTTGTTGCTTGCATCATCATCTGATTCAATTCTAAGAGCAACTTGACGGCCTCTAGCTCTAATATTAACTTGACCAGTATTGCTTTGAACTGCGTTTGTAGAGCTAGCTGACAAAGACTGTCCTGGATTATTTCTAGTTTTAAGAACAACGTTAACTGAACAGTCGTTACTGTTTTGTAAAAACTTAATATCTGGAATCATACGTCGAATAAACTGAAAGCTTTCGCCATCACCGATATCAAAGTCTGAACTTTCAATAAAAACATTTGTCATCGGCGAACCGTCATCGTCAAAACCAAACTCTTGTTGATACAAATAATTATTAGCTACAGCTCTTGGATATGACTCAATACCTGAATCCAACCAAGCGGTTCTCTCTAACTGGCCATAAGTCCAAACTTTTTCTTCATAATTATATAAAACGTATCTGTCTACCTCGCTAGATGAAGAGGACGGATAGAACCAACCTACCTCGTTTTTATCCATTATTGTAAAAGCGTGAATTTTAAATGCTTGATCTTTGTTTATATCTGAAAAAACATAATTTAAAACAGAGCAAGGAACTTCTCTTACTGATCCGTTATATATGTAAAAACTATTAGTATCCATCCAGTACACGCCACCCGGAGCAGAAACACACGCTTTAGGACTTATCATTCCTGTATTTTGGTTTATTAAGTTAACAGCAAATGTAAAAGGCGGTCCAACAAATTGCATGCTATAAAGTGAAGTATCAGTCCAAATAAGTATTTCTTGTCTAGCTTTACACGCGCCGATAATTTCTGAACCAGCAGATAATCGTAAAGAACCTGCAGTATTGGTAATTAAAGGCTCAAACTCTAATTCGTTTTCTTGGTCAGAAAAAGCGATAAACATCGGATCTACGGTGCCTGTTCTAGCCGTACCGCCTGTATTTAAAGGATCAGCGCCGAGAACAATAAGATGCCTATCTTTTTCAGATGTAATTGTTTGTAATCCTACGGTTGGAACTAAATTTGCTCCTGTTCTGCCTGATAACTCAACAGCTCTAGTATTAAGACCGTCATTTTGAATCCATTCGTAAATACCGCCGCCTCTAGGATTGATGATCAAATTTTCCCCAAAGTTATCATGCGTCCATAATCTAAGCTGATTTGAGGCAGATAAGGAAGTAGAAGAACCCCAAGCTCCTGAACTCCAAGAACCAACACCCCAACCTGTTGAAGGAACGAAAACATCTAATCCTGTATTAATTTGATATTTACCAACAACAGAACTACCGCCGTTTCCTGTATCTGAAGAGTTTGCAGTTACGGTTGAACCGCTTGTATCTTTTGCTTCAACAGTATATGAATTTGCGTTTACAATCGTAGCGATTTGATATTCTTGGTTTAAAACAGTAGCAGTAATGTTGCCACCTAGACTTGCTGCGCCTGAAAAAGTAACAAAGTCGTTTTGTACTGCGCCATGTGCTGTATCAGCGACAGTAATTGTCGCGTCACCATTTGATGCAGAAAAAGTTACATCGCCTGCAGCAGTTGTAAGCCTAAGAGGTGTAACATCGTTAAAAGTTGTGCCTTCTTGAATGTAATATTTAAGATGCGTTCCAAGACCTAAATATTTTTCACCTGAATTAGCAATCCAAGCATGTAGAGCTCTGCACGTTCCCAGAAAAGTATTGGTTAAAAGTTTTGCCCATCCACCAAATTTTTCAGGTCTACCCTTTCTAAATCTTACCAAGTTTACATCAAACCAACCGCCCTCGTTATCGTAGTCGGTTCCTTCTCTGTTTACCCCTGGTCTAAATATCGCTTTCTGTAGTGGCATCTATCGGTTCCAAATTTGGTATTTTATTTATCTCTAATAAACTATTTATCAAAGATTCTTCTGAATTAATTTCATTTAAACTACTTATAGTTTTAGCAATAGAATTTTCTACTTTATCAAAAGATAAAAAGAAAACTTTATCTATAGGTAAAGCAACTAAACAAAAAATGTCTACTTGCCCACTCCCATATCTTAGCATTTTATTTTTTCTTTTGTTATCTGCGTTAGATCTAAAATCCCAGCGATAGTAATCATTATCACGTTTTTTATAAATGCTATTGGTTGTTTTTACTTGAACTTTATAAAGTTGACCTTGGTGGTCAAGTATTAAATCTGACTTATGACCCTCGGGCGCAATTATTACAGAGTCACAAAATCGCATCAAATATGATGCTGCTAAATATTCACCTGCAAGTGCTATTCTTGCAGAAACGTGTGACATGTAAACTCCTATATATGTCGCCAGTCTTTGCCTTCAAAAAGCAGAGCTTCTGCTTCTCTTCTTCGCACTAGACCTTCTAGAACTTTTCCCCCAGCTTTATTCCATCTTTTTATTTGATTTGGCGTTTCTTCGTATTCACCGTTATTTAATTTTCTAAGTAATGTTGATTTTTTTAAGTTTGCTGGTCCAAGGTTATACACCCAAGAACACAAAGCATCAAATTGTTGTTGATTTAAAGGTACATGCACGTAATTATTGATGTAATCCTCGTACTCATCTTCGAGTTCGCGCCATAACATAAACTCTGCTTTTTCTTTGGTCCACTTATCGCCTTCTTGCACATCTTTGGTATGGCCATAACCAATCGTCCATACACCAACTGCATCTTGATAAGCAACAGCGTTGCCTTCCTCATCTGTTGGGCAACCCTCAAAATGCTTGATAAGTTCGAGCCCTTCGTCAGAGATGTGCATAATTATTTTTTGTTGGACGATCCAAAGTAGAATGATATAACTGCGGTAGCTATACCAGTAATAGATCCAATTACCAGCATGACAATATCGTCACTTGAATCTGGTTGAGGATAGAGTGTGACCATACCTATATAGCCAAAGAAACCTACAAGACAAAGAACGCCTAAAAACTTAGGAGTCCAATCAGAGCTAAACTTTTCTCTAGCATCTTGAACGTCTTTAGTTTCTAATTTGTAGATATCAACATCAAGTTCTTTCATTTGAACTTCAAACTCTTTTTCAGCTTTTTTTAACGCCATCATCTGTTCAGAGGTGATGTTGTTCATCGCTGATTCTATAGACTTGGGGTTGTTAGGCACACCCAGTACAGAACTAAGTATTGACCCGGCTTGGCCGCCAAGTGGGCCACCTATGGCCGCTCCTAATGTTGGGGCTAAAGCACCTAAAATTGATTTAAGTTGTTTCATATCTGAGTCAGTATAAATCCTAAAAAGGTTAAGGCTAAAGTGCCTGTACCACCTAAAACTAGATTTCTAACAAAGTGTATATCTTTATCTAGTTTTTCTAATTGATTAAAACAAGTCTTCCAACGTTCAGCACACTCAGTTTCATGCCTGACTAACTCAGTATGAACGGTTGCTGCAGTTGGCTTAGACATTACTTAACAAACCAAGACTTAACTTTGCTAACCCATTCAGGTTTGTTTTTCCAAATAACCGCACCAGCGATTACTAAAACTAATAATATTCCTAAAAATGTTTCCATATTTACTCCTATGAAGTTGGTTGTGTTGGCCACTCGCCAAGTGGTCTTACTGGTGGAGAGGCATCGTTATAAACATAAAGTGCTGCTAGTGCGTCTACATCACTTACAGCATCTATTTTATCTTTCATGCTAGAAGCTGTGCTTCTTACATCTACTCTATAGTCTAGCCAATCTGTAGGTATCGCTTTAGAACTTTCAGCTTTTCTTACCACCATCCAATCGTTAGGTTGTAGAAAGCTGTATGCTTGTTGATCTATACTTTCTTTATGTAAAGTTTTTAAAGTATCTAAATCTTTAGCTGTTGCAGTACCCCAAGATGCAGTAACAGTATTACTGGAAAAATTTAAAGTTTGATCTGTATTAACATAATAATTTATATCTTTAAAATTTGTACGGTCAAATACGACTTCGTAAATACCTACAGCTTCTAGTTCTGATTTAGACCATACTTCAAATATATTTTTAGGATATTTAGTATCCCCTATTTGTATAGCTTTCGGTTGATTATAAGTAGCAGTTATACTGCCTGATTCTACTAATGCCCACATAATTTTTATTCTACCTCAATAATTTATATTTACCTAGCTGTCGTTGGTATGCTTCCGCCATCATCACTTGTAACAAATGGATTCTCAGCGAATGCCATATAAAAATATGTACCGCCACTTACATTTTGGTCAGATGCTGCTGTTTTCCATTTAAAACCATTACTTAAAAAATCAGCATGTTCATTACCTGATGTGCCTGAATATTCAGCATCAGTATTATTAGCTGATAATCTAGCATTTACAATATTGAATGGATTTCTTTTTGCATCATATATACGCCAATGATAACCTGCTGTATCTGTTCTTTTAGTCATAATAAAAGCAGGTTTAAATCCTAGATATATAAATGGACCATTTGCATTGCCTGTAGCAGTATATTTACCGAACTTTGAATACCCTTGTTTTTCTGCGAAACAATAAGCAACATGAGTCCTAGAAGCATCATCGTTATATTGGAAAACAGTAGATGTTGGAGCATCGTAACTGCTGTTCGCAAAAGCATTTGTATCATTCCATACACCGTATTGCATACTGCCACTAACAATATCTGTAAATAAATACCAAGGACTACCACTTCTATATTTTGAAATAATTACATTAGGCTTTACCCCTAATCCATGACCAAAGGTTGTAGTAGAGCCAGTAGTTGTAAAAGTAACAATACTAAATCCTGCAGTTGTGTTAGCTTGCACAGTTGAATCTGTTGCACCTGAAGAATTAGTTGAGGTAGTTCCTGAGTTTGCGTGCCATTGCCAAGCTATAAAAGGAATAGTATTTTGATTTGATGCACTTGCATTGCCTAATGTAAATCCATCACTACTAAAAGCCTGTACTCCTTCAGATTGTGTAGCTTCAGAACTAGCAAGATCAACATATAATCTTTTTGTAGCACCTCTTGAACTGTCATAAGTAACATGATTAACAGCTTGATTTCTGTCTTTGATCCAAACCCAGTCAGGCTGTAGGTCAGAGTTACCGCCATTAGTTACAGCACGACTAGTATTACCATCACCTGTATATGTTGTGGCTTGAAAGTGTGCTGAAGGGTCGTCTATTGTAGTATAAGCCATTATCCAAACTCCGCTAAATTCTTAGAACACAGAGAATAATAGCCTGATGGCGGCGCATACTCGAATGTTCCATAGTTGTTCTGATCGCTTACTGCACTTGATGGTGTCCAAACTGAGTAACCACCAAAATTATATTGACATTCATCGTTAATAGTTCCATGGAAAGGCACTACCATTTTGTTTGCCGCATCATAAATACTTGAATTTGCAACACCACTTTGAAGTGTGCCATTACCATAAATACTAATTTGGTTATCATCCATATTTAATGCTATGCCTATAATATCTCCTGCACTATGAAAATCTGTAAAAGCATCAGCAGAACCATAAGACTTAGTGCCACTATTTACATATTCAATTCTAGCAACAGAAATATTAAAAACAAAAGAAGAGTTTTCATCTTGAGGATCAGTAGATGCAAAAACATTATCACCATCATCGACAGCACTTATACCTATATAATGTGCATTTTGTTGCGTTAATTTTACTTCCCAATACCACTTACCTTGAGTTACTGCAAAAGTTCCAAAAGCACCACCAACACCACCGCCAGTATTGTCGCCAAATTCTGTAGCCCCTTCTGTTATACCATTAGTCGTGTATTTAAAATTAACTAATGGATTAAGTGTGCAAAAGTTATTAGTACAAGTATCTGTTGACTGGTCGGCTGCTGTAATATTATTTAATGTGTCTGCATCCAAACCTGTTGCAGAGCCTAAGTCAGAGCTATCTTTAAATTCTAAAAAATAACTAGGCGCACTTCCACCACTATATGATTTTGGTTTCCATATTCCTGAACCGCTATCAAACTCACCAACATCAGATGGTGTTATTTGTGCATCAGAAATAAAAGCCACATCACACATATAACCAGACCAAAAAATTGAACTGGCATTGTAAGCACCTAATGAATGAAAACTTTCATATACATTATCTGCTTCGTCATTTTGTGATGGGTAAGTAGATGTTGAAAAAGATGTTTCCTCAACTCCATTTATATATATTCTTTGTCTATTTGCTTCTGTTGATTGTGTTGTGTCAACTGCAACTATGACATTGTACCAAGCACTCGTATCCCTAAGAACTCTGTTAGTTTGTAAAACCTTAACTGAACTAGCATAACTTTGCTGCCACTTTAACTCGCCATCAGCTTGTAAAAGAAGATAGCCATTTGCTGCTGTACTCCAAATAGTTCTTTGCACTCCAAGTTCGCTTATTTTAAACCAAACACTAAAACTAAAAGTCTTTTTTCTAGCAGAAGTGGCGTAAGTGCTTATGTTAGTCCATTTTAAATATTCGCTATTGTCAGGCTCAAACTTTAAAGAGTTATCAACATCATAACTTGTTGAAACAGATCCTCTATTAGCTGTCCTTTGGAGAGTTTCCATATTAGCTTTGTGTTAAGTTTTGACTAATGCCTATATTTTGCCATTTTGAACCGTTATAACGGAATGCGTAAATATCGGTTTTAGCATCGGTTGCTGTTTGCGTAGGAGTTACATCTCCAACAAACTCAAAAATTGCATTCCAAGCTAAAGTATAAGGCCCACTTGATGCGTGTTGTGCTACTTCAATACTTATAATTGCTCCTTCAACTGCGTTAGTTGGAGCTGATATGGTTGAGTTTTCTTCTAGTAATAAAAATGCGTTAGCAGCTGCTTTTGCATCCCAAGATACTGTACCGTCTGTTAAAGATACTTGGCTTATGTTTGCTGAAGTAGATGCAGTAACAATTTGTGGCATTGTAACATTTTGATTTTCATCTATTGAGATAGCAGGTGTTGTACCTACTGCTGATCCTAGACCGATAACTAAATCGTCTGCTGAATCATCTAAACCAATATAAAAATCTTGAGCGTTACCATCAAATACTATTTTAGTATCTTCTGCTGTAGCATCGCCAATCGTTAAAGTCGTACCGTTAATTGATAAACTATCAGTAACAGCTAAATCTGTAAGCGCATCTAAAACTGCGGCCCCAGAACCTGCTCCGTCTAGTTGTACGACTGCTACTTTGCCCGGTGCAATTGTTACGTTAGCACCAGAGCCTTGAGAAATAATAATATTTTGAGAACCACTGGTAGCGTTTTCAATTATTTGCACACGCTTCATGGTGTTTGGGCCAATAGTAATCGTGCAAGCTGAATCTAGTGTACCTGTATATTTTAGGTAGAAAGCCCGACCAGCATCTGAACTACCGTCTGCTACGGTTGTAGTGTGCGTATCAGCATTGGTGGTAATCGCTTCAGTTCCTATACCTAGAGCCTCTCCAATAAGTTCTAAATTGGTATTGGTACTGGTTCCCCAAGTACCTGATTCATCACCTGTAGCGATTTCTTTAAGTCGTAAGTTGTTTACATAAGTTGCCATAACTAAATCCTATATTTGATATATTAAATCATAAATAATAATTTTACACTATTAAGCAGCGACTTCACTCCAATTAGGAGTTTGATTGTCATCTATTTCTTGCCATTTAAACGGTTTACCTAATTCTCCTGTAGCTGAAACACCTGTAAGTGTTACTGTAGCTTTAGCATCAAAACTTAAAGTTCCTACTGAAGCAACTAAGTTAGGAACATTCTCGGTGTTAAACCTATTATCTGTTTGTGTCGTTGCGGTTCCCAAAGCTGAAGTACCCGCTTGTCCTGTTGGAGTTTGATTGGCTTTGGCTATTTGCGTAGTTGAACCAACTGATCCAGTTGCTTCTAACCCACTTAGGGTAACATTTGCTTCAGCATCTGTAGAAGCACTTCCTAAAGCTGAAGTTCCAGCTAATCCTGAAACACTAATGCTATTTTCAGATACAGTCGTTGCAGTTCCCAAGCCACCTGTTGCCGCTAAACCGTTTATACCAACAACGCCTGGTGCATCTACTGCGACACCACCATTGGTAGCTGTTATTGATAAACCGCTAGGCGATACGTTTGCTTTTGCTACAACGGATACAGTTCCTAAAGCAGACGTTGCTGCACTAGGAGCTGTTAATGTAAGAGGTAAGGCTGTGCCCCAAGCACCTTCATTCCAAGTGCCTCGACCCCAACCGTTTATGATAGCCATTTAAGGCTAGGCGATTCTGATAATCGCTGTAGAGGCTGCTGCTGCTGGAAATACAATTGTAAAGTCCCCGGCAGTTGATGTTTTATCTCCACCAAAATCAATAGTAGCAACTGATTTATTACTGTCACTTGAGTTGTAAATCATACAACCTCTAGCAGTAATTGTTGCTGTACTAAAAGTTAAATCTGCAAAGTCAGTAAAAGCAGTAGTACCAGAACTTGTTGGAGTAACATTAGTTAGGTTAGCCCCACCTGAAGTGTAGTTGGTTCCAGATGCTTGACCTGTAGTAGTAAACGAAGTGGTGGTTGCTCCTAAAGTAGCAGATGAAGTATATAAAGCTAATTTAAAAGTGTCTCCACTTGAGTTAGTAAAATTATGATTGCCAAGCAACAATTCTTTTTTAAAGCTTGTTGTAAGTGTTGATGATATTGCCATAGTTAAAGTTTCCTAATTAAATCAGCAGCTTCTTTGAAACCTGCTTTTTCTAATTCATTATTAATTGTAATCCTATCAGATTTTATAGCATTTTGCATATATTGTTCAATCACTTTTTGAATGTTGTCTTGGAATGATTTTATCTGTTGTTGTATTTCTTCAGGCGCTTCTTCGCTAACAGAAATAATTCTTTTAATACAAAGATCAGACCAAAATTCTATAGGGTGTCCGCCTTCACTTGTTGTATGAACTTCAATCATGCCAAGCTCTGGCCCGGCTTTGTAACTTATTACCATTTGTTGGGTTCCCCCACTTTATTTTTTTCCAAATGACTGTCATGTTTGTCAATCAAAACAGGATCTTTTTCTTGTTTGTATTGAACTACTTCACTTTTTTTTCTTGCTATTAGCTCGCCTTTTTCATTAGTTATAACAACAAGAGGATCAGCCAATCTATGATAACCGTAAAGTTTTTCATCTGCAGGAACATCAGTATCAAGAAGACCGCTACTTGACGCTACTTCAACCTGTATTCCTAAGTGCATGGCTTTTCCCAACCAAAACTCTACTGAGGCTCTTCCGGCTTCAGCAAAATGGAGATTACCTCTATAACTAAAATCAATACCAAATAATTTTATTTTTCCAACTTTGTTCCAAACTGCGAAAGCAACTGCAAAAGAAACTGTATTGTTTAAATAATGACATCCAGTGGCTGATAATACTTCTTGCACTGGATATTCTACTAATCCAGGACATCTATCATCTAATTCACACGTATATATTGGTCCTTGATGCTCTTGAAGGAGCTTTGACATGCTTTCGGTTTGTCCTCCAGCATCATCGGTATCTAAAAACCTTGATGGTGGATCAAGCATAAAAACTCTGTCGTGATAAATAACAGATGCTACTGAATTGATAGCCCATACTTCATCAAAATGTGAGCCATGTGATTTTGCTAAATTGTAATCAAACCAGCTTTTGCCCATACCGACAATAGCTACAGTTTTACCTTCAAGTTTCTTGATTCTCTTCATATCTTCTCCTTTTAAAAATTTAAGTGACTTGTGTTCTTAATGAATCATATCTATATTCATCTCTTCTCCCTCTTGCCTCGGCTTTATTTTTCAACCTTGCAACTTCTTGTTGAAATCTGTTTTCATACAATGTTAGTAAATCGGGCTCTCCTTTCATGTAGGTATAAGCCTCTACTAAACATCCATAAAGTAAAGCGTTTCTTGCATGTTCAGATATCCACGTCCCAGTGGTGTCTGTAACTAACGAATTTGGTTTATATAAATAATGAAGCTCTACTTCATAACTTTGATCAGGAACTGGAGCTATAATAATTGTTGATTCTTTTAATCCTGTGTGCAAATCTTTATCAAAATCACCATAGTATAAAGGAAGTCCTCTTGATCCTGAATCTGTAGGATCAGGAGAATACTCTTGCATAAAACTTGTATGTTTTTTATCTAAAAAACTGTAATCTCCATTTGTGTTTATTACAGCCAAAGAAAAAGATAATTCAAAATCATCTGGGGCTGTTAAAAACCTAGATCCAGCTGATAAAGATCCTTTTACATTTTTTCTAAAATAATCAAATTGAATTAACTCAAAAATTCTTTCTTCAGTGTTTTTAATAATGTCATCAAGAGTACTAACAAAAGTTGTTTCATCATTCTCTACATAGTTTTGAATTAGTGTTTTAAGTTCTGATAATGTTATTGGACTGCTCATTTTTATGTATTAATTTGGCCACCCATACCTGAATGGTTGGTACAGTAATAGTAAAGTGTTGGTGCTCCTGATGCAACTTCTATCTGTGTGTACGCACCTGAACTTCCAGGAGTTCCAGAAGTGGTAACGCCAGTTGTATATTCACTACCGCCGCCATGTGTACCGTTTGCAGTTGTTGAAAATCTTAAAGGATGATTGGAGTTAGTGCTATCTGATTGATCAAATTTATAAGTTTGACCTTCTGTTAAGTTAAGTGTTGGTGCTCTTGAGCCATCAATATAAAAATAATTAGATCCATAGTAACTTGCTACTGTAACTGTATAAGTCGTAACCGAAGGGCTTGGAGTAGGTGCAGGTGTAGGAGATGGAGTCGGAGTTACAGACCCATCTACAGAAACAGTTACGCTACCAACTTCGCCATCAAGCCTAGATAAAGAAAAATTTGATCCTATTATATTTGGATCCATAGAATTTGAACTCGTAATTGAGTTGTATGAAACAACAACATAACCCTCTCCTACTTCTTTATCAGTATTTGGTCTAGGCTGATAAAGAGCTTGAGGATCTGCAGGGGCAGTATGAGGATCTAACTGAGGATGTTTTGATTCATAACAAGATACACACGTTTTTAAACCATTCCATTCTTTTTTTAAAGAATTTAATTTATATTCAAATCCGCATCTATCGCATAGACCTACAGCAAATTTTCCACTTGCGTAAGCCATTTAAACCACACTTCTGAAAGGTCTAATTCTAAAAGATGCTCTGTCCTCATCCTGCGACATTGCTCTATTAAACTCTTCTTCGTAAAGTTGTTTAAGTAAAGTTGTTTTTTCAGGCGCTCTTTTTACTGAAATATAGTATGCAAGACCGGCAGCAAAACAAGGATAAAACCTAAAAGGCATATCCATATTGTTTGTTGCAGCATCTGCATCATCCATTCTTACTAATTTGTTATAAACAAGAATATCGGTTGAGTTTTCAGGGGCAGGCCATACTTGTAAAACAGGGTTGTTTTGTTTATTAAAAAAGAATTGCGATGGTCTTGCTTTTGTATCTTTATTAGGAATATTTATATATTCACTTCTGCTTAGCCTATCCATTGATATGTCTGTTTGAGTTCCACTAACGGTTCTTCTGCAGACAACATCAAGAATATCAATAATATTAGCGTTTAAATTATAATCGGTTGTTCCTTCAATAACTGTTGTAGTTGCTTGTTCAATAGTCCACTGATTTAGACCGCGATTAGCCCATTCGGCTAACATTAAATTTATAGATCTTTTTGCAGTTTTTAAATCATAACCAGTACGCAGTTCAAGACCACATCTCTCAAATGCTTCCTCAACAAACTCTGCTACATTAGGTTCAAAGTCTGTACTTCCTGAAGTTGCCATTATTTTTCCTCGTTATATAGATTATCAAAAACCCTGTTTACATCTAAGGTATAGTCTAAATCAGATTTAGAATAATGTATATGTTGAGATGGCCTGAAGTCGGGTGCGCCTTCGCCTGTTTGGAACCAAGCAGGGTGTGTAACTCTAACTCTATTGTTTGGTAGTGCAACTATATTACCCGTCCATTCTCCTGCGTCTAAAAGTTCTAAAACGTGACTACTTTTATGTTGAGCGGGATCATCTGCGATTTCACTTTCAGCATAATCAACTGTAAAGTAATATTTTGCAGGAAACATTTGACCATCTATTTTGGCTAACCAAGGGCATGGTGTAGCTCTATCAATAACGTAAACTGAATTATGGTGTGATGAACAGTCCCAAGGCTGCGCATCATGCACTTGCATAGGCTCAGGCCACTCTTCAAAAGGCGTATCGCCTACCAAAGCTGTAATTGGCATTCTAGCCCACATTGCGCCACCATGCACTGTATCTTCTGGCTCGCCTTCAGCTTCTGAGCCCGTAAAAATCATATGAAAACTAAGGCATCTATTAGGCATAGTTGTAACGCCAACTGCCATAGCATGTAAAAAATCACCGTGATATTTATCGTGATTGTGAGTATATTCCCTTCTTACCCAGCACTTAAAGTGAGGTATATTACTGTAAAGATAAGCCACTACTACTTAAATTTTTCCGCCCTTTTTCCCACCTTTTGGATAGCCTTTCTTTTTCACATCATTTCCTTAGCTATAGCCCGGTAGTTTTTTACCGCCAGCAACTCCACCTTTAGACATACCCGGTAGTTTCTTACCACCAGCTATACCTCCTTTAGAGAATTTTTTCTTGCCGCCTTTTTTACCGCCTTTAGAATAGCCTTTAGTTTTTTTATACATAATATTTCCTAATAAAATTTAGTTTTCTTTCTCCTGTCGTTCATTACTTTACCACATCCTTTAGCAATCTTAATCACGACATCGCCTTTTGCTTTTTTAACTCTTACTTTTGCTTTCTTGGTATTTGCAACAACGGTTTTACCTTTTCTACCTGCTGCTTTCTTTTTTCTTGCAGTTTTTGCACGCTCTGCCTTTGATAAGCTTTTAGCTTTTGCAAGAGGTAAACATCGATCTGGATTTTTTTTATTTTTGCTGGTGCCGCATGGTCCCTTAATAGATCCGTCGGTTCCAATACGAACCCACTTTTGTTCTCTCCATTGCTTTAGCTGGCCCATATATTACCTATATTGCCTAACAGCACCGAAGCCGGCGGTTGCTACACCGCCACCCGCAAACTTTCTTCTTTTGCCTGATTTTTTCTTTTTCTTAGAACCTTTTGCGTAATTAGGATCTTTACAATATTTTGAGGCAGCCATATTTGCATACGCACTTGGGTATGTATCAAATGTACGCTTTGCCCAAGCTTTTCCCGCTGGGCAAATCTTACCGCCGCTTTTTACTTTTTTAGCCATTACTTTATTCTACCAAATTTTTTTCTAATTGCATCTTTGCCACGTCTAAATATTTCTGCCTGTCTAGGTTTGCCCCCATATTTAGACCTTTGCTCGCCTACGGTTAATATCTGTATTTTTCTAGCAAAAGACTTCCTAATTCTTTTTACTTTAGCAACTGTATCTCTTGCGTCTTGCAAAGTTGCATATTTAATCGAAACAGTATCTTTTGGATTTTCGTCAGTATATAGACGACGACCGCTACCTTTTGGTTTTTTTCCTGTTCCTTTTTTGGGGTCTTTTTTTCTTGGCATCTTTAACTAATTTTTTTAAAGTGTTAGATTGTTTTTTGTGCATTTTAGAGGCTTTGTTTAGCTCTCTAGAAACTTTTTTAATTTTTCTTAACATTTCCATCTTCTCCTTGCTTGACGTATTCTTGAATTAGGATTATTTCTAGTTTTAGCCGAACTACGTTTTAGTTGACCAAGCGATCTAGCGCAATAAGATTTTCTTCTTTTTGCAGCTTTAGATCCTTTTTTGACTTTACCAGTGACCGCTCCTTTAAGTTTTGAGCCTGGATTTTTTTTGCGATATTCTTTAATACCTTTTCTTGTCATACCAGCACCTTTTTTGGTAGGACGATAATTACCGCCTTTACCTACGGTCCTGCGTATGGATTTTGATTTTCTCTTAGCTGCCATAATTAAAATGTAGTAGCACCATAATAAGTGCTACTACAAAAAGATTCAAATACTAAGAGTGAAAAACAGTTACTCTATCTATATTACTTAATACAACATGAATACCGTCTTCAAATAAAACACCAGAATCTGGAATATTCATTGTTTCAGTATCATTAGCGTTGCAAGGAGCAATTAATATGGTAGAGCCTGTAACAGTTCCATCTCTGAAAGTAACAGTACCGTCAGAAGATCCGCCAGCTATAATGTATCCTCTTAATCTTGCTCTACCGTTTTGCAAAACTGCACCACCGGTAGCAGAAGAAGTGGTTGTAGCTGTCTTTACATCTGATCCTACAATTCTACCTGCCATAATTATCTCCTAGTATTAAGCGTCAGCAAATGGAGTTACTAAAGTTCCTGAACCTAAAGTGATTCCTTCTACAGCATACTTAGCGCTTGCTATAGCGTGAACTTTAATAATACTTCCTGCTAATCCGCCTTTGGTTGATCCGTCAAGTGTAATAACGTCATTAGATGCACCTGAAATAAAGGTTTTACCTGTTGCGTTGTTAACACCAGTATATAGACCACCAACAAACTTATCAGTACCGTCTGTTTTGATATCTAAATCAGTAGCTGCGGTAACAATAACAAAGGTAAATGATGCACCTAAATTATTGGTTTGATTTGGATCTGTTGGATCGCTTGGTGTAGTAGTAACAATTGAAGGTAAAGTAAACTTACCATCAGCGTCATTACATAGAAGTATCTTACCTGCATGTGCGTCTACAGTTAAGGATGTGTCAGCTGTAAGACTTACGGTTGCGTTAGTCCCTGCTGAAATAAATCCTGCCAAAGATTTGACTGGACCTGAAAAAGTTGATTTAGCCATTGTTTTCTCCTGCTAAATTAGTTGCGCCATCTTTGGAGTAAGTCTGCCGAGTCAGTTGGAGCAACAAGTTACCTCGGTTTAGATAACTATACTACTTTAGCAGTCTTGAGGGAAGTTTTCTTTTGACTTGAGTATTTGTTCTCTACAGCTAAATAAAGCTTGATAAGATTCTTTTATTGATGGGTCTTTACCAAACTCATCTAACATATCTTGGCCTATCATCTCTACCAAAGAAATAACAGTAGTCATTCTGCCTTGAATATTTTGTATTTTTTTGGAATCTTTTGAACTCATTTCTGCCTCAATTTTCTGCCTTATATCATAACCTTCTAGCCAGTTTTTTACATTAACTATTTTCTTATCATAGTCAGAATATGACTCCCAATCGCGTATTTGTTCAATATTTCTGCCGCATCCTTGACATCTTTCGTCAAAGGGGGCCATAGACGTAGTACAACGACCAGTGCAAGGTGAGTTCGCTAAAGATAAACTCGAATGTAAACCAGTATTCATAGTATTTATAATTGGTTTACTGAGATTCTACAATAAGAATCTTATTTAAGGTAGCTTTTTGTAAATTTATTTTATAAAAAAGAAAGGGAGCCTAAGCTCCCTTTCAGTAGGTTTAAACAACCCACCCCGAGTAACGGGTATTAAGCACCTTGAGATGCAAATACTGCTCTCCAGTTGGAGAATCCGAAGCTGTATCTCTCTCTGGCTTTATATCTCATATTACCAGTATCAAAATCACCTTCTAATGCAGTTTGCATTGGGCTTCTTTGGAAATGTTTAAATCCGTCAGGACAATCAGTTTTTAAGAACCAAGCGTCAGTATCTGTTAGATAGTGATTAACCACGTATCCTTCAGGAACCATGCCCATATTCTTAATAGCGTTGATGTCGTTGTCAGATGTACTAACTCTTCCAGGAGTTTCTAGTAATCTGTCAGCAACAAATTGCAACTGAGGTGGAACAATCAACTTTGTACCTTGTAATGCAATTGCTAAATTTCTGTCATCAGTAAAAGTTGAGATAGAAATAAGAGCATCTTCTAATGAAGTTTCATTAAGGTCAGTATAAGTTGATGGTCTGTTACTTGCAGTTCCGCCGCCACCGAGAGGGTGAGAGCTAGAAACAAGAGGTTGACCGTCGCCGCCTGTGTGGCTGCTGCTAAACGCGTTATTTAATACTGAAGCAGCTTTAATCTGCTTTGTATTTGCCATAGATCTAGCCAAGGCTTTTGTGTACCTTGAACCAAGTCTGTCGTACAGATTGTCTTCAACAGCTTCTTCTGTTAAAGCAAAAGCAAGAGCAACTGTTTCGTGGCTGTATCTTGAAGTATATCCTTCAGTTGCATTATCAAATGCAACACCAGATCCTTCAGCTTTAGTTTGGGCATTCCCAAAGCCAACGATTAGTACCTCTTCTTCAAAAGCTCTATCTGAAGTTTCAGTATCAAAGATTTCTGCATGTTCGTTATCGTACCTAGCGTATTCCATGCCAAACAAGGCATTCAAACCAGGCTCGAGTTCCTTTGCTAATTGTGAACGATTAATTGCCATGATTAGACTCCTGTAGTTTGAGCATAGAAGTGCTCGTTAATTTTGACAATCATGTTAACGTTTGTAGACAACGTTCCAGTACCTAAAGCATTGTTGTCAGGATCTCCTGAAAAACCAACAATTCTTAATTGTGCTGAAGTTGCTGCAGTTGTTCCGCTGATTTTAACAGCAGAAATACCAGTTTGAGTTGATCCAGTTGAATAAACAATATCAGCGTTGTTACCAACTACAGTTTGAACAACTGAGCCAGTAGCAGCACTTTGGACTTCAAACAAGGCATTTGGGTCGTCAACTACGAATGCCACCGCATCTGATGAAACAGTACCGTTTGGCCAGTAAGCTGAATAGATTACATCGCCATTTGAGTCGGTATATTTACATCCCCTAAAGACACCTAGCGCTTGATCGCCAGCAGCAGCTACTAGAATAGTACCTGTGCTAGCCATTTTTACTAGGTCGCCTGAAAAAATGTTTCCGGACGCGCCAGAGGCAATTGAGTATTCGGTTGTTCCGCTTGTGTTATAACTCGAACCTAATTCGCCAACTGGTCTTAGACCGAAAGGTGCATCTTTATTAGCCATAATTTTACCTTTATCTAAAAAGTTGTTTTAAGCAGCAAAAAAATTAATCTCTTTTGCCACCACCAAAAGTAACGCTTGAACTTCTCTGAGGTTTTAATATCGGAGAAGACGGGTCAGATTCCTTCATCAAATCATTATCAATTGCATCCTGTTGGGATTGCGCACGATCAGAATAGTAGGCGTTTCTTTCATCACGCGTTTCATTGGGAATCTTAGCCAAAAGCAAACCACCCACGGCTACTACACCAGCATGCTTTCCATCGTCCATCGTTGGAAGCTCGAAATCTCCTATCTCTTCTTTACGCACTAGCTCAAAGCCTTCACGTAATCTCGACATAACATTTTTCTTATCTTCCTGACCGACAATTTCGGCTCTTATCCACCTGTAGGAATAACCTTCAGGTGCTGGTGGAGTCTCCAACATAGATGGGGGACGCCAAGGTTTGCGAGCGTTCATATCAGCTCGAGTATCTGCAGAACGTGGGGTTCTGTTGTTTGTTTTTTTGTTCTCTTTTGTCATAGTTTCTTACCTTTTAATATGTTTAGCGTATTCTTGAACCGGTACATTCAAACGACGCGCCATTTCAACTTCGCTTTTGGTAAGTCTAACTTGTCGTTTGCGTCCAGAGCCTTCAGACCTTACAGCCGGGGCAACAGTTTGTTGCATCTTCTGTTTTGGTTTGACTTCCCCACCGTCTTCAAACTTATGGGGAAATTCAACTCTGATACGTTTATCTATTTCATCATAATACATTGAGTCCGCAGGATCAAACCCTTCTTCTTCAATTAATTTGCGATGAATGTTAAAAGCAGCTAACGTCATGGTTTCATCTTCACCAAACCACTGGTTTTTTTCTGCCCAATCCTGCGCTGCAGGATCAGGATCAGGAGCTGCTTGTTGAGCTGGTTGTTGGTATTGTTGTTGAAAGTCTTGAACTGAAACAGGGGTTCGAGGAGCTTCCTCAACCTTCATTTTTGTATTAACCAATTTACTTTCTTCAACCGTAATCTTATCTAGTATTTCTTGGGCTTTTGTTACTTTGTCCCAATCTTGTTCTTGATAAGCTGATTTTAAAACGGAATTTGCTTGAGCTCTTTGCGACTTCAATCTGTTCTCTGCTTCAGAATAATAATTTTGATGAGCCTCTGAATTAGAGGTTTTTAAATTATTATTTTCTTCTTGCAAAGATTTTGCGTATTCATACGCTGATTGTGCAGCTCGTTCCTGCTCGCGCATTTTTTTAGTAAGCGTAGCAATCCGCTTTTGAACGTTTTTAGAATAATTTTCTAATTCGTCCTTGTCTTCGTCCTTTGCTTGTTCCTCTTCAGAAACATCTTCTACAGCTGCCGATTCATCTGCCTCTTCTTCAGGCATTTCAACTTCGACAACCTCACCATCTTCTACTTGTTCTTCTACTAAGTTTTTTTCTTCTTGCATGATTTCCTCACGTTACAGCGTGACGATGTCATCGGGATCAGAGATCGTAGCGATAACTTCATCATCGTTAATTATTCGGCATTCAGCATCATCGCCCAATTTAAAGCGAGCTCCTGCATACCTTCCTATAAGCACCCATTGTTTTTCCTCACACCAAGGGATGTCACCAAACTTGTCTTTGTCTTTATAACAAAGCGGGCCCATTTTTACCACATACGCAACAACTGAAGCTAGCGCTTCTCTGTCAACTGTATCTTTTACTAGGGTAATACCACCTTTAGAAACACCTCTTCCTTTATAAGGAAGGATTAGCATGCGCCATCCACTAGGATTTGGCATTCGTTCTACAAGTGATTTTGACATTAGAGTCGGATCTAGGACTCTATCTTCTGGATTAACAAAAGCAGTATCTGTTTCAGATTCTTTTGCTGTTTCTTTTTTAGCTTCCGCTTCGACTTCTGCCGCTACGTGATCAGGGACTAATATCTTCTCCGTCATCTTCAACTATCCTTTTTAGCAATTCTCTAAGTTCATTTTCTACGTCGTCGAGAGAATTGTAGCGACCACGTAGATATTGATAATCTTCAAAAGATTTAACGCCGTTTAATAACTGAGCGTTAATATCTTCCTTCTTCTCCTTTAGCTGTTTTTTAAGTTGGTCAGCTATCCAAATGACTGACATTAATAAACGCCAGAAAACTTACCGCCGAACTCAGCTTCGCCTACACCTCTTGCTTTACCTTTGCCCATCCCTGGCTTAGGCGTAGCGTCAGCGCTTATATTCTTCATATCGTTAAAAGCAACATTACCTTTATTGGTATAAGGTTGCTTCTTCAATATTTTAGGAGTTTCTAAATCTTTGATTTCAGTTCTTTTTATCATTTTATTATTTAATTAAGTTGGTTTAATCCTAAGTCGATTAATTTTAGTTCTTTTTGCTGATCAAGTCTATCTTGAGCAGTACCATCTCTCATTCTAGCGATATCTCGTTGCGCGTCAATTCTTTCTCGATCTATTTGATCTTGTCTTGCTTTTTCTTCAGCTCTAATTTGTTCTTTAACTGCAAACTGTTCTTTATCCTGCTGCAACTCTTGGCCTTTTAAAGCAAGCTCTTGTTTTCTGATAGATACTAAGGGGTCTTCTTGCGGTGGAGCAGCTACCTGTTGAGAAAACTGCATCATTAATTCGTTCATAATCGGCGCACTAAACTGAGCCAAAATAGAATTTGCTTGTTGAGTCATCTGGCTAGCTTCAACAGGGCTAACCGCTTGGCTTTGTTGCAACAAACCTTGATACTGTTGCAAGGCTTCAGGCGGCATTTGTTGTTGCGCAATAATATCAGCCTTCATTTGCAAATGCTGCATAATATGTGCATAGATGTTAGCTTGTACCTGAGCATTCATTTGGACCGGCTGCATGTTTAATAAATTAACATGAACCGCTATATGAGCATCATGGTCTTGTTCTGGGAATGCTTGCGCTACTCCACCTGCTAGTAATACAGAGTTTTCAAATCCAGCCTCGATAGGCTTAGGCTCTGTATCAGGGGGTGGTACCAATAAAGCGTCAATATTATCCACGCCCAAAGAAGCATACATTCTTCGATAAGCCTCATACACACCGTTAGGGCCATGAATCTGCGGATTGGATTGAACC
>VTLG01007004.1_pt1 | contig 35678 bp, 49 predicted proteins | sample 4694571 | NCBI WGS metagenome assembly VTLG01 (sample SAMN12604809, study PRJNA352737) | marine metagenome | biome: ENVO:00000447; feature: ENVO:00000209|ENVO:00000569|ENVO:01000036; material: ENVO:00002151; isolation source: viral sequences binned using virsorter ...
ATTGTTCCATCAGAAGCTATGTGAGTTACCAATACTTTTGTATAACCGCTTTCGTCAGATATTGCACCTCTTACTTTAAAAGTAATATAAGATGTTACTGTACCTGCATTTTGTATTCTAATACGACCTCTGTTTGTGTCGTTACCAGTTACATCATCAAAAGATTGTACCCATGCAGCAACATCTAAACCATTTAAGTCAGCATCATCTATGTACAATTCAGTAACGCTAGAAAATGTAGTGTTATTCATTCTAAATACACCTGCGCCCGGATCTGCTTCGGATGTTGTTGTAGAGTATTTAAATAATGCAGAATCTCCTCCTGCAGGTAAAAAATCTGCAATAGTAGTTAGATCTCCTGAACCATCAAAACCCAATGCTTTGTTTGCTCTAGTAGTAGCATCATCTGTAAACTCTGCAGAGCTAATCGTGTTAGTTCTTGATACTTTAAAAGACCTGTCAACTTCTTCTTGTATTTCTTGGCCTATAGATAAATTTTTGTCAAACGCACCTTCTACGCTATCTGCAGTAAATGGATCGTTTTCAACTAAATCTAATGTTTGTGTTCGTGTAGTAACTCGTCTTAATATAACAGTTTCTCCAGATGCAGGGGTATTGCCAGATGTAAAAGTAACATTTCCACCTGTCGCTGTTCCTGCGTTACTTACTGTATAATGGGTAGTTAATGTTTTTACAGTTTCTACACCAGCAGAAGAACGAATAATTACTTGCATGTCAGCATCTGCGCTAATCTTAAACTGATACGCAAATACTGTAGTTGAGCCATCTCCAGAATAACTATTCTTAATAATTGTAGTTGATACTGTCATATATACTATCTCCTAGCTTATTTTGCCAAAAAAAATTTGTTTTGTCATTATTAATAAAATCCTTGTTTTGGTTGTCTGTAAGGTAAATCAAAACCAAAAAAAGTAGATTCATCAGCTTTTTGAACAGATTCTTTTTCTAATTTTTGTCTATGCGCTGGATCTAATTTATTTAATATTGATTCTTTAACACCCCTTATGTCTTGTAGAACAGATGATTTCCCATCAGGGCTAGATGTAACATATGCACTATATTTATTTATTATGGATTTTTTTTCATTAACATTATTCGTGTCTTGAAAATTATTATGTAATTCTTGCCAAGTTCTTCCTACCATTAGCATTTGTTTAAATATTATTTCTTGAATGTCATATTTTACTTCTGGGGGTATGCTGTCTATTCTTTCCATCATATTTAAAACTTGAAAACTTTCCTGAAATATTTCATTAAAAGAAATCATATAAGACATTTGTAAATGTTTTATTCCTTTTTCGCTGGTAACTCTTTCACGAATGACATCTGTTTTATCTGATTTAAAATATATTTTATTTGTGTTTTCTTCTTGTTCCCATTTTTTCCATTCTTCATAAAAATTATTTATGTATGATGTGTTAGCGGTAGGAAAACTACTCATAAATTTTCCTATAACTGGAAATTCTTGTAGCCTTCTATAAAAATTATCCGATTTAGGCCTGACTAAATCTACTTGCATTTTTTTATCAATTTCTGCTCCTTCTAAAATTACACTAATTCCTTCAAAAGCATATGTTCCTAATTGACCTGTCCAATTTTTCCATAAATAATCTAAATCCATAGAAGAAAATTCATCTAAGCCAATAAAATCTAATGCATTATGTAATGATTTTATAACCACTTTTGATACTGCTGTTGTGCCATAATTGTATCTATGTTCAGGACTAATTTTTTCTAATCTACTAGGGACTATTGGTGTATCTAAACTTAAATTTTTATTAATATTTATTTCAACTATAGGTTTTATAGCATTAAAATCTGGCAAAACAGTTTTTAATAAATTATCGTAAAACTTTTTTGCTTCTTTTTTAAAAGTTGTACCAGAATCTCCTGATAAAGCCCAGGACATCATTCGTTCAGGAATTGATCCAAATATAATACCTAATTCAAAGGGTTTTGGTATTCTGTAAATCATAGTTTCATCTTCATTATCTTCATTAAATATAAGAATCCAAAACATATCTTTTTCAAATTGACTTAAACTTTCGTATACTTTGCTATCATAGTTTACAGAATGTAATAATAAACTAGGCATTGTTATATACAACAAAGCATTTCTCATAAAATATGGAGCTGTTTTTGGATCTTTAACTGCTTCATATAATTTTGTCCAACCTTGTATATTAGCGTTATAAAAAGCTGATTGTTGGTTAATTAATTTAACAGCTGTTCCCATTTTTCTAAAATCTATTGTTATATCCCTTGCTTCAAAACCTGCTCTTTGCTCCATTTGTCTTTCAGTCATTCGTTTATTTTCAGGCAATTTTGCATTTTCTTTTCTTAATCTATTCATACTTAATTCATAATTTCTTAATCGTGAGCCTGATTCAAAGACATCACTCATTTTTCTCAAAAATTCTAAATTAGGTTGTTTAGCAAAATCAATTACATTATTGTAAGATTTTACTTTGTGTTTTAAATATGCATTTGCTTCCATATTTTGAAAATAATTTCTATCTATACTTAATAATTGTGATTGGTTTCCGCCAGACCTTACATATGCTTCATACATATCTTTGTGTTTTCCAGGCTGTTTTCTTTTTAAATAACTTCTCATACCTCTTACTGAATCCAAACCAACAATAAATTTATTTTTAGAATACAAAGCAGCTGCAAAAGTATCTCTTATTCCATTAGCTAACATAAATCTAGGATCTAAAGTAATACCTGCTCGTAATGTTTTAGTTGGTAATCTTGTATATTTCATAATTGATTCTATAGGAAATAAAAAACCCTCTACTCTAGTAAAACTCAAATCTTTAAATGAATTAAATAATGTGTAATCAGGTATATAAAATTCTTTTAACTTGCCATTTTCGTAAAATTTAACATTACCACCTTGTAGCTGACCTTCATTTTGTTTTAAATGGCCATCTTTTCTAAATACACTAAATGATTCTTCTAAAGGTAATTCAAATTTTTCTTTTTCTTTAGTTGTTAATTCTATTTTTTTTGTTCTAATTTGCGGATTTTTTGATGCAGGTAAAATATCATATGGTAATCTAACTCCAGGAAATTCTTTTTCAAATTTTTTAACTTCTCTAAAAAAATATGCAAGAGCTGCATTTCTTTCTGCCATACTTATAAATGATAAAGTATTAGCATAAATACTATCTAATGGAGGTAATATTTCTTTTGTACTTCCTTTTCTTCGTAATAAAGATCCACTAAATCCAGGGCTAGTTGACGAACCTGTTTCCCCAGAAAATTCTTTTGCATCTATTTTTCTTTTTAAAGGAACATAATTTTCTTTTTCTATAGATCTTTTAAATTGTATATATAAATCTTTTGGTATAGTGCCTGATTCATATAAATAATCTATTAAACCTTTTTGATATTGTGCAACTTCTTTTGCAAATACTTCATATTTTTCACGATTTTGTTTTATAAATTCTCTTGCCCTAGAAACTTTAATACCTGTTACTTCAAATGCATGTTTTGTTTTTTCTGCAGGTGTACCTTTATATTGATTATAAATACCAATAGCTTGTTTAGCTATTAAATATTGATTAGCAATTTCTAATTCTCTATTTGTTGAAAACCTTTCTATAATTTCTTTAAATGGTTTTCCAATATATGTTTGCCCTGCTTTATTTTCAAATTTTAACACGCCTACTTCTAAAAATTGAAAAGCCTTTCCAATCATTCCAGGTTGTAACCTTAACAATTCATAAGGAGTTAAAGGCTCATTGTTTGTTAATTTTTTATTACTTTCTTTAGCTATTTTTTCAACAATAACTTTTACAGGTTGTTTATTGTCTATAAAATTTGCTGCAAAATTTTTAACAACTGGTTTTTCTGTTAAATTTGAAAAACCATCTTTGCTGCTAGGTTCGCTTTCTCTTTTTACTTTTGGAGGATCTATTTTTTTTCCAGTAAGATCAAAATATCTTTTTTTCAAAATATTTATTCTATTGCCTAAACTTACATTATCTGTTTCCCTTCTAATAACTTTATTGGTTGCAGCTAATTCTTTTTTTAAAAACTTTAACCTTGCTTGTACTTCTGGAGTTTGTTCTTTTTGTTTTAAAGATATAATCTCTTTGTCTAAAGCTAATTTTTTAGCCTTCTGTGTTTCTTTATATAAATTTTGAGCTTCAAAAGTTTTTACTTGATAAGTTCCTAATATTTTAGATCTTCCTATAAAACCATTAGATTCTAATTGATTAACAACTTCATTTGCTTGTTTTTTAGTTAATTTAAATGTTGATACTAAATCTTTTATAACTACAGAATTTGTTTCTTTTATATATTCAACAATTTTTACAGCTGTTTCTTTATTAACTTTACCAGATTTAGTTACTGCATTTACATATTGTTCTAAATTTTGTATATTTCTTCCTTGATCTTTTGATATTTCTTCTGCAACTTTTTTTTCTTGTTGTCTTAAAATTTCTATTTGTTCTTTTATAAATTGTGCTTCTTCTTTATTTGCTTTTCTATCAGCAGCAAATTTTTTTTTATTTATAGAATACAATTCTTTAAAAGACTGTTTGTCTTTTAATAATTCGTTTAATCTTTCTTTAAATGTCATTTTGTTTAATTTTGCTGAATCATTAAACATTTTTAAATTTTCTTTAGAAATGTAATTTTTGCCAGAACGACCTATTCCTTCTAAACTTCCTATTGTGCTTAAAACTATTGCATTATTAACTAACTCATCTTTACTAGGTAATTCTCCATTTAAATAAGCTCCTGATGCTGTTAATCCTGCAAATCTCCCAACAAAATCACTTATAAATTTATTAACTCCAGGAATTTTTCCTATTGTAGATGCAGCAATTTTTTGTCCTCCAACTAAACTCATCATACTAATACCGCCTTCAACACCTGCGGAAATACCATGATGAGAAAATAATGTCCACCAATCTCCAAAACTATCTGGCGGTGTATCTGATTCTAATGCTTGTATATACATTTCTTTAATTGCGTCATTTACAAAACCTGCGCCAAATGCAACTCCAAATGGCCCTCCTTTAACTCCTGCTAAACCACCTAATGCAAATGAAGGAAAATCAGCAGCAATGCCAACTAAAGTTTCAAAAGCTCTTTCTAATGCTCCTGTGTCATCTGGTTCTGCGCTAAAAACTTTATTGTAATCTATACCATCATTAAAATAATCTTCTATAGCATCTGGAATATATGGATTATTTGTTGCTAAATCTGCATGAAATTGCAAAGCTAAATTAATATTGGATTTTCCTAATCCTCTTTCCCAGTATGTTCCCCAATCTGCATCAGTTCCAACAGCCCATTCTGAAAAATCTGACATTACATTTTCCCAATAATCATCTATTGGTTGTGTAATTTGAGGATTGTTATACATTGCATTAACATTATTACCTACTCTTTTTCTTGTTATATCAAAAATTTCATCAGAATTAATGCCTAACTCTTTATACAAATTTTGTAATTCATTATTTTGTTCAAAGTTTATTTTGTCTTTTTTATTTTGCATTGCTTGTTTTATTTCATTGTCAGTAAAACCTAATTCTCTTAATAAATTTTTTTTACTGTTTGCTTCGCTTTCTGCAATTAATGTAGTTTCAATATCAGAATATAATTTTTCTCCTGAATCTACTTCAGATTTTTCAGACAAATCTTCTGATGCAATACTATAATCTTCTTGCACAAATTCTTCTTTTTCATCAATTAAATTTTGAGAAATTTTTAGATCTTCATCTGTTGGTTGTTTTCTTATATTTTCTGGCGCAGTAACATTTACATTATCTTTTGATAATTTTTTTTTATCTTCTTCTTCTTTATCTAGTTGATTAAAGGTTATTAAAGTTTCTTCCATAATTATTTTAGTGGTATATTATTTTCTTCAATAAATTCATTAATTTTTTTGCTTTGATTAAAATCATGATATAATTTATTAATTGATGGTATTCTTTTTACTGGATCGTCAAAAGCCCATTTTAAATAAATATCGCTTTCTGCAAATTCAAATTCATCTATTGTTCCATCTATTATCATTTGTTTTAATTTTACTGCATCTCCTTCTATATTTTTACTTGCTAAAAATTCTGTTACTAAAGTGTTATATGTAGTAATTCCATTTTTTTGTAAATTTTTAAATGCATTTGATTTTGTATTCAATATAATTCGTGTTTCAGCATATGATACAGTATTTTTATCTGTGCGACTTGAAGAAAATCTATCAGTAATTTCTTTATCGTCAAATTTGTAAGCATTAACAAAATCTTCTGTAAAAATAAAATATGGGCTTTTTGGATCAAACAAATCTTTATTTTCAAATGGCACACCAGCTCTTGCTGCTTTTGCTTTCATTTTTTGTGCTTTATTAAAAGCAGCATTAACAACACCAGAATATAATTCATTTGCTATTGGTTTAAAAAGTGATTGATTTCCAATTAAAGATTTGTTTAAATTTTTTGTAAGTGGACTTTCTTCAATTAATTTATACAAATCTCCTTTTTCATCTGAATAAAATTTAGTTGCATCTGTAAAATCTTTAACAAAAGTTGATGTTCCTAAATATGATATTTCATCATCTCTGATTCTTTCTATTATACTTTTGCCTTCTGTTTCACCAGGTAATGTAAATTTTTGTTGTATGTTTGTTATTTCTCCTTTATGAGCTTTTGCTAAAATAACATCTCCTAAAGCTTTTTCTCCTACCTCATAAATTTTACCTGTTTGTTTATCATTTAAACTTTGGCGCATACTAGCTATAAAGGTAGATCTATCTTCTCCTTTTAATTTTTGTGCATATGTATCTATGTCAGCATATGTTATATTTTTTTCAGGATCTATCAAATCTGTTTCAAATTGATCTAAAACTTTTTTATTATCTTTATTAACTATGTACTTTTCTACATACACTTGATCTCTTAAACTATCTTCTATTTCTGCTAAAAATGTCTTTCTTAAATTTTCTGGTATATTTTTTCCTAAATTTTTTTTAAGTTTTGAAGTTATAAGCATTTCCATTTTACCTAATGGAATGTCTAAATCTAATTTTTGTATTTGTTCTGGGCTTGTTAGTGCAACATATATTTGTGCATAATCAGGAACAGTTCTACCATTTGCATCTACCATTGTGTATGTTTTTTCATAAAGGTTTCTCCATGAATACAAATCTAATCTTTCTATTTCATCATCAAAATTTAATTTATCATCTATACCTTTTTTATCTAAAACATCATTTACAAATTTTTCTTTAATAATATCAAAATGTTGCCAATAATTTTTATTTGGTGGAAGTGCATTTATTTCTTCAAATCTTAAATCTACTTGGCCATTATAAATTATATCTGAATTTACTAATATTGACCTATCTCTTTCTTTTTTAATTCTGTCTGTAGAATTATTTAACTGATGATACAATGATGATGCAAATGCATCATAAGCTGCTTTATCTTTATAAAAAGCTGCATTTTTATTTGTGTCTGAATAACCATATTGTTTTTCGTAATCTTTATGCAAAGCTGCTTTGTTTGCATCTATTTGTTCTGGAGATAATAAATTACCTTGAATATCCCCTTTAGTTACAGCTTCTTCTGTAGCCAATAAATCTTTTCTTAATAATTGCTCGTTTAATTTTACTTTATTTGCTATTCTTACTTTTTCTAAATTTTGCCTATGAGTTTTTTCTCTTTCAGTTAAAGCACCTAAAGTGTTTACAGTTGATTGTATATTAGGATCACTTTGTATTACCGCATTTAAAATACTAGCGCCTTGATCTGGAATAGGATTTGTTGCTGAAATTTCTCCTCTAACTGGTTTTAATTTAATTGCCATATTACACCTTTGCTTTGTAAGCTCCACTTGTCATAAGACTATTTGTAATTAAATTAGTATTTCTTTCATACGCTTCTTTGTTTAATGCTAAATTTGTTCTTGTATCTAATGTGCTTATTTGCATATTAATACCTTCGTTTAAAAAATATAATTTATCTTCATAATCTTCTATAACTTCTTGCTCTGCCAACAAAGAACTTCCTGTAAATTGAAATCCAGATGCTGCTGTCCTAGCTTTTTTTTCACTTAACAAATCTGCCGCTTGTTTATTTAATTGAATTTTTTCATATATTCTTTTTTGCTCTTTATTATATTTATCCCAATTATTTGCAGTTTTAATAGCTTTTGCTTGTCTTAAACTACCCATATATGAAGCAACTGTGCCAACAGCTAATGCTGCTGCGTACCAAAAAAAATAAGAAGGTATATTAGTTTCAGGTATTTTAACTCCTGCTCCTCCATGTTTTTTTAATAACTCTGCTTCTTCTTTATTTATATAAGCTAAGTGTTCTCCTGGAGGTGCATATTTTTCAAGCAACTCTTTTGCTTCTTTAATTTTATTTTGTAGTTGTGTATTAATTTTAATCACTTGTTACTAATGTTCCTGTTATTGCTAATACTGTCATTGGCAGCGGTTGTGTTTGTTGTATTACTATTTGTCCTTGCGTGTCCCATCCTAAATTACTAACTTTTTTATCTCCAGTAAAAGAACTTATAGGCTCTCCCATTGGAGTTGCTGATGTTCTAAATGGTATTTGGTCATCATTAACAGTTGCTCCTACAGTTTCAAATAATCTAACAACAACTTCATTATACCTTTTTCTTCTGCTTTGTGCAGATCCTGCTTGACTTCCTGCTTCTACTTGCATAGTTTTGATTTTAGATACATAACCTAAACCTACTTCAATAGTTTTTGCTGCAAATGTGCTAGGTAAACTAATTGTTACAGCTCCATTACTTACAATTTGTGCAGGATATACAGCATCATCTATAAGTATTTGTACTGTTTCTCCTTCTAAATGATCTAATGATGTTACTGTAGTTGTCGCACCTGTTACAGTCCCTGCTAACGCTGAATCTTGATTTAATGTTGAATCTAAATATTCTACATATTTTACTGTAGATCCATTAATAATTCTTTCAACTATAATCCAAACTTGATTTTCAGATGATTCAGTAATAGTTGTTACGCTTGTAACTTTTGCGTGTTTTTCACTTGTTGCAGTTAATCGTACAGTATCTGAACTTTCAACTGTTAATAAACCTGTTCCATTAGGAGAAGTTTCAGTTATTGTTACTACAGCGCTTGATACTGTTGCAGTAAAATCTGCGTGTCCATTAATAACATTTTTTAAATTAGTTGCTGTAGTGTTGTTATTAGTTTCAGTCGTAAATTCATTTGTTCCTGCTGTTCCTGTAGTTGATGTAAATGTTGTTGTAGTTCCATCTGATTTTGTAAATGTTAAATTTGATCCTGATTGAATATTAGCATAATCTGATACAGTAATAGTGCAAGATTGTTGTTTACCTCCTAGCAAATGTCTATGCCAGGCAATAACATCTTCTTGTCTTTGATATGTCATTCCTAACAAAACTCCATCTTCTCTTACAGCCCAATAAATAGATTCAGGTTCTTGTGCGTAATCAACATCTACTATTCCATCTCCAGTAATATGTTCTGCTAATAAACACATATCAGGCGCTGTATAAGCATCATCTTCAAAACGATATGTAAACTCTCTAACTTTTTTCTTTTGTCTTTGCACAAATAATACAGCGTTACCTATTTGTATTGGTTGCGTTGTAAAACCACCATAAGTTGTTTGTTGTGTTATTTGTACATTGTCAGGTTTTAAAGGTTCTCCAGTTGGTCTGCCTACTTTAAATTCTCCACCTGCTGTTCCAACAATAAGATCTCTTGCAGGTGCTAACCATCTTATTGTATTTACTTTGTTTGCAGCAATAGTATATATAAAAGCATCTGAAGCACTAGAATCATCTACATCAAAATTTTCATATAACCCTGATTGACTAGCCCATATAGTTTGCGGATAACTTGTAGATCCTCCAAATACCAATCTTTGTTCAAAAAAAGATACAGTTTCTGGAAATCCTGTTGTATCACTCCAATACCCTAACTGCCAGGAAGCAGTTGCATCTGTATTGGCAAACGCTTTTGTTATAGTACAAACAACAACTGTAGTGTTTGTACGAGCTGTGATTTTAGCTTCTCCACTATTAAATTTTAAAATTCTGCCTACATCTGTTGCTAAAAATCCACTTCCGCCATTTATGCCTGTTACCGCAGAAGCTGTAATATTAACGCCTGTTCCTGTTCCTGCTGATGCAGGTGTTAAAGTTGTAGTTGTTGTATTAGCATCTAAATAAGGCCCAGTTGTTCCAAAATCAACTTCTGCTAATGTCCATGAAGTATGGCCTGTTCTTGTTAATTTAGATGGTTCATGTTCCGGATGAACTATATACATTACATCTGCCGATTGTGTAAATTTTAAGTCAAACACTTGTGCTGCTGTATAGCTTGTAGCTATTTCAAAAACTTTTTGTGCTACACCGCCTGAACCATATGCAGTATATCCAGTAGAATTTATTCCAGATAATTCAAATGTATTAGTTGTTACATTAGCAACAGTATATCTTCTACCATTAACTTCTGTCATTCCTACTACGCTATTAATATATACATGATCGCCATTAGAATATCCATGTGAACTAGCTGTTACTACCGCAGGATTTGCCTGGGTAATATTTGATACTGTTTTATCGGCTTCTACAATTTGGCCATTATCTTTAAAAACCCTCATGTATTGATCGCCAAACTCTAAACAATAAGATTGCGTAATATTAAATTCAAAAGGTATAAGTCTTGTGGTATTTGCAGAATTTTTTACTTCACAAACAAATCTACTGCCAGATCTTCTGGCTGCTCCGCCTTGCGGAAAAACTGTCATATTTTCTAAAGTTTCTACACCATTATTATATTTTTTAAAATCAACTTGCCCTGCTAACTTAGGTGTAAGCTCTCCTGCAGTAAAATTTGTTTGTATTGGATGTACTCTAGCCATTAAGCCTTCCTAAAGTCAGTAAATGTATTGGAAACAAGCTCGTCTATAAATCCTTCTTGTCCATCAATACTTCTGGCTTCAGAAAGTTTTGATTTGTAAAGTTTTTCCATTTGCGCTTGAAATTGTACAGAGCCAGTTATAGGGTAAGCTAAATCTACCGCTAGTTTTGCAGTTAAAGTATCAACAAACATAGAATCAAATTTAACAGGATCTGTTATGCGGCCTATGTATAAAATTTTTGCTGTGCTTTCGTTTGTAAGCAAAACTCTACCTTCAGATGAAGAATTTTCAATTTTAAAAATATAATCTGAATATTCCATTTCTAATACTCTTAAACAAAATGGATCTGTTGGTAATGAATATTGATAATCAAAACCATACGAAGGTGTGCTTGATAGTTGTGCTAATGTTGCTCTAGTTATAGCAAAATTCCAGGGATGGCTTCTTAAAACAGCATCTCTTGAATCTGCGTAAAAAGCGTTACATAATCTTGCTCTTTCAGTATTATCTGTAAGCGCTGTTATAGGAGAATCTCCTAATCTTCTTAATGCATTAGAACAAATTGAAACTTCAGTAGCCATATTTGAAATATGCCATAAGGCGTTACATAAATCAATATATAACGCCAGATGGTCTTACAGACATATGTTAGTCTACAACATATGTTACTACTGTAGTAATATCACCAGCTGCGGCTGTTGCTGCATCTGCTGAAAAAGTAAACGCTAATCTTAGCGGTACAGAAGGATCTGATGTTAAACCACCATCCTCCCATACAAAGTTAGCTACTGCATTTATATTTCTGACTTCATATGCTAATTCTACACCAGCTGTGTTAGCTGCTTGTAAAGTTGTTATTGCTGTTGCATAACAATCTTCATCAATAACGCCTTCAGCTGCGTAAGAAGTAGATGATCCATCTGTATCTGTAAATTTAGTAGCTCCATTGTATAAGCCAACATTTGTAGCTAATGATGGTGAACCACCACTATCTAAATCGTCATTATATACAACAATACTAACTATTTTAGCGTTTGAAGGTACTTCAGCAAACATAATAACATCATTGTTATCAATATCACCTGTACCTGCTGCAATAGTGTCTTGAAACACACGCATTTTTCCTTGTCCGCTTCCTGCTTCCAGGATGGTTCTAGGCGTAGTGTCAAGTTTGGTTACTTCAACTGATTTTGCTGTTGCCATATTATCCTCCCTTATTCAGTACAAGCAATTTCTACCATTTTTTCTTCTTCAATGCGAGTAGCACCAATAGACATAGATAGAAAAACTTGTGTAGCGTAGTTCTTGTCAGCTCTTTCAGATATTTTTGTTTGAACATCTGCTCCGATAGCAAGACCTAATGCTGATTTCGTAAACATTAATACTTGTCTGTTTCCATTACTATCTGTTCCTAATCTTTCGGAACGAATAAATTTGAAACCTAAGAAAGTATCAATATCCCCCTGTGCTAATGCTTTAACTGTAGCAAAGTCTGAACTTGTAACTTGTGTAACATTTAACAAGTCTGTTATTTGACCTGCTGCACAAATTACATATCTTTCTTCTTCAGGATCTACATCTGCAGCATCAATTATTTCTTTACCAGATAATAATTTTGCTAAATTTAATCCTGCTGATCCATGTGCTACTTTGTTGCCTGATGGCAATGCAACAGTTGTGCCACCTGCGACACCACCAAATGCATTTCCAGTTGCAGCTGATATTAAAGCATCATCCATGGCTCTACCCATGGCCCATGCACCTGCTTGTGCGTATTCTGAAGCAGGGCTTATAAGCATCCTTACTTTGTCCTCTTGGTCAATTAAGTCCGCCCAATCGTAATCGTCTAACGATACTTTACGCCTGGAGTGAGGTGTATCCACTCTAGGAGTATCTGAATGACGAGATGTTCTTTTTTGTGCAGCAGATGCTCCGATTCTTTCAAAAAAATGCGCTTTACCTGTTACAGTTTCAATACGACACGCATCTCTTAACCTAGAGCCTTTTTGTTGCGCCAAATGGAACACATTACTTTTATACTGCTCTACAAAAGCAGTAGTTATTTGTACTGACATATTCCAGTCCTCTCTAAATTTATAGAATATTTGATGGATGATAAAAACCAATTACACCACATATTCTATATGGTTATAACAATCGGTATTTATCCTTTCGGGAAACCTTGCTGTACACGATACAGCCTTATCGGATTTTTTATGGCATCACGCCAATTAATTAGTTGTCCATGTAGGGCTAATATAATAATTAATTATATTACTAATTAATAAAAAATTTCAAGTCTTTTTTCTTTTTTTTGCAGTTTTTGCAGCTCGTTTAAAATTTGCTGCTGTTGGCGCACCTTTTGATCCAGGCTTTCTCATTTTTTCGCCACTTCCTGCTTTAATTCTTTTACGCTTTGCATGTATATTAGCGTACAAACCTTTTTTCTTTGCCATAATTATTTACCCTTTTTTTTCATTTTACTTGCCATAATTTTCTTTTTCAACGCTGCAGGTAAATTTTTTTGTTTACCCTTTAACATTTTTTTCTTTTTTGGTCTACCTACTTTACTTCCATAAGTTCCTTTTCCCATTGGCATAATAACCTCCTACAGTTTTACCATTTTACTTTATTGGCCCAAAATGCAGCCGAAAATTTTCCTTTAGCTATATTTTTTGAATGACGAGCCTTAAAGGATTTTGCTCGTTTAGTCATAGTTTTATCTCCAGTCTTACCTTGCTGCCCAAAACGAATCGTTTTTGTTTTATCACCTACTTTAGCAACCACAATATGCGACTTTGTTTTATGGCCTGGAGTTCTTTTTGGTTTATTATAACCAGAAACTCCTGCTCTTTTCAATTTACTATCTCTTTCTTTTTTACTCATTTGTTATGCACTTTTTCATGCAGTTGACGAACTCTTTCTACCGCTTCTTTATGTTTTGGATCTGCAGGATGATGATAAGCGTGTTTTGGATCAGCATACACTTTTTCAATTTCCTGTCTTGCATCTAATTCAGATACAGCAAGTGTATTGTTTTGTGTATTTTGTGCTTGATCTTCTGTAATATCTGCGCCTAATCTTGCAAATAATTTTACAACCGCAGGATGATTTCCTGCTCCAGTTTCTAATAGTTCCATAAGTTCAGGCGTTCCATAAACTTGAACAGCTCTTTCTGCTGCTCTTTTATTTTTGTCGTATTGCAAACCCCATTCTTCTTTTAATTTAGTTTCTGTTTCTTCTCTGCCAACAGCTAAACGACTTCCTTGATTATCTAATTCGTGCTGTATTGATTTTTGTTGAAATGCAATTAATGCGTTTGCTTGTTCATTATTTAAACCAATTTTATGTGCAACATTTTGAAACTCATATATTTGGTCTTGTGGAATGTATTGTTTATACTGATCTTCAATAGTTAGTTCATATTTGTCTGATGTTTCAGGCCTTCCTAACTTTGTGTACAGTTCTGTTTTTTCTTCATCAGTTTTAGGAATAGGTATTCTATTTCCCATCATTTTTTGCTGATGAATTAAAGTTTTTGCTGCTGATTCTGGATCGTTAATGTTTTGCAAAGTTGGATCGTTTTTTAACTCCTCTGGCAAATTTGCTCTCCAGTCGTTTACTTGATTATCACTTTCACTAGATCCTAAAATAGTATTATCTACACTTGGATTACCTTGTTCTGTGGTCATTTGTTCTTCAGCCATTTTCATCCTCCATAAAGTTTAATATACGAATAAGTACAGATCTTTGGCCTTCTCTGTACGCTGTTTCATAAGGATCTTTGCTATAAGATCCTCTTTTGTAATACGCTGTTTTTAAATCAGCGAAAACTTGTGCGCCTTCTGGTGAAGAAAAAGTAACCAGGTAACTTTTTTTTAAATTACTAACATCCTGGTCAAAGTTTGTTTTTGGTTTAGCCACTTGCTATTTCTTCCTCTAACACTTCTTCTCCACCTAATTGACTAATTGCTCCTTGTACCATTTCTTGTACTCTTGGATCAGCCATATTTCCTGCAGCCTGGCCTTGATTTTTCATAATTTCACTTTGTTGTTGAGCCATCATCATTTCTTGTTGTTGCTGCGCTTGTAATGCTTTTTGCTCTCGCATGTTTTCAACATCTTCTTGACTTCTTAATACAGATTTAGGAACTCCTAATAATTCTGCTTTTGCTCTCATTGCTGCATCATTATTTACTAGATCTAATACGCTTGGATCTGCTTGTGCTACTTGAAAAACATGCGTATATAATCTGTCAATCGCCATTGCTTCTTCCATTCTTTGTGAACGAGCTAATGGGCCAACATATTCAATGTCTAAATTAGTTTCTTCTTCTATAGCTTCTGGAGTGTCCATTAAAGCATCATTTCGTAACATAATGCCAAACACTCTTTCTATAAGTGGATTTAAAAATTCTGATTGAAAGCGCCCTAATGTTGGGCCTAACAATCTTTGCATTAATTCATATCTAACTTGAACTTCTGTAGCTGTCATTTGTGGGCCTTCGTTAAGTTGCAGTTGATCTGAATAATATGCTTGTCTAATAGCAGTTCTTAATTGATTTTCTTTCATATCAGTTATTTGCCAATTAGTGCCTATTTGTAAAGGTCTAATCGCTGCATCATTTCTGACAACAGATATTCCGCCAGGTGTCATTCTTACTCTGCCTATAACACCATCATCTTGTACTAACAATGGCGGATCTATTGCTTTCGCCCAGGCTTTTAATCCTATTTCAACTGCTTTGTTTACAGTTTTAATATCAGGCAAAGCATTGTAACTTGGAGATCTTCCAAATATTTCTCCTGTTGCTTTGCTCCATCTAGGAACTAAATATGGAAATTCATCATAGCCACTTTTTCTAACTATCATTTTATCTTCTACGCATACATGACAAGAATGAAATGGCATTTTAATTCCAGTTTTTCCTGTGGCTCTTTCGTAATCTTCAAGAGGTTCTACTGCGTGTATAAAATTAAATTCTTTATCAGGTTTTTCTGCAGCAGCTTGTAATATTTTTTCTCCCACGCTATCTTCGCCAAATTCTTGAACAGATTGACGAGCAGTTAATTTATACTTTCTGTATAATGTGTCTACACGCCCATTAATGTTTTCTGATATGTAAAATTCTTTTATGTGCAAGGCATTAAAATGTATGCCGCCTTCCTCAAAACCTTTGTTGCTTTGTTCAACAAATAATGCTCCTGTACCTATAGTAACTAAGTCTAAATACATTTCATGTACTTCTGTATTAAAATTACTTTCATTAAATACATCTAACATTCTTTTGCGTGTATCTTCTAAATATAATTCTACTTCTCTATCTTCGTTTAACTCTTTATTTCTCAACTTTAAACTAAACCAAGGTAAAGAGGGTGAAGTTAATGTGCCTTGCAAACTTGCTGCTAACAATGTAGATGCAGTTATTGCTGTAGAATCGTATAATACTTCAGTTCTTTTTTCGCCTTTTGATCTTTTAAAAGATACTTCTGCTTTTCTTGGCATAACATAATCTAATATTTCTTGCCAATGATGCTCCCAAGTTTCTCTTTTAGATTCCATGGTAGCGCATCTTTTTTTAATATATTCAAACGACATTATGTTTTTACCTTTATTTTTGGTGCGTTTTTGTGAGCTTCTGTAAATGATTTGCCTGTTAAAATTTGGCGTTTCATGTCTGCCAACACTTTTTTTGAATGATGTTTTGCATGTTTTTTCATGGCTTTTTGTTGCCTTTTAGTAAGAGTTTTGTTTTTTTTCACAATAATATCTCCTACGACAATGGTTTACTACCACCTAATAAAGTTTTTGCAGTTGATGCTTCTTCTTGTACGCCCTGGCCAGTTGTAAGAATAGTTCCATACATCCCTCTTTTTTGCGCACCCATCATGCTTTTCTTTTCTTTTTCTAATCTAGCTTCTGATTCGTCTAATTTTTTTTCAGATTCAGGATTAGTAGCAGGTGGTTGTTGTATTGGCGCTTTTCCGCCCATGTCAATTACCTCTTATCCATTTACATTCATCTTTAAGCATACCATAAACTGCTCCATCTACAAATTTACCATTTTTACAAAACCCTTGGCGAATAATGCCTTCTTTAGTAAATCCTACTCCTTGCAACAATTTTTCATTTCTTTCGTAATTATTCTCACACAATGCTGTCATTCTATTACATTTTGCAGTAATAAAACAATAATTAAACATATATTTTATATATCTTCTTTGACATACCCTTGGATCGTCTAATGATAAATGTACAAAAATATTATTACCATCATAATCAGAAAACATTAACGCACCAATAATATTATTGTTTTCAATAAAACCAACTATTCTGTCAGTATCATCAAGCTCTCTCCAGATATTAGATCTAGGCTGTAGCCATTTAAATAATTTAGGCTTCCATATTTCGTCTGTAATAATATTAATAGCCAACGCTACCGCTAGTTGGTTTTTTCTTGACAGCTCCGCCTAATATAGTTTTTGCTACATTAGCATCTTCTTCTACACCTCTAGGAGAAGTTAAAATAGTGCCTTGCGTTCCTCCGCCAAATGTAGGTTTTTTAACATCTAATGCTGGTGTTGGAGCTGTTGTTGTTTGCGGTTCTGCTTTTAAATCTTGTATTTTTTCTACAGTTTGTGCTACAGGCGTTTTAGGAATTACTTTTTTAACTAATGGCAAACTTCTAATTATTCGTGTTATACCGCCCATTTACACCTCATGCAAAAACATTAAATTCAGAATCTGTTTGTATTTGTGTTGGTTCATAATTTTTTACCCTAGCCTTTCGTAAAGACATTACGCAGTATCGTAAAGCAGAAATAACATCATCATGTTTTGGAACTATTTTCCCATCTTTTCTATGATACATACGCATTTCTTCCATGAGTTTACCTTGATTTTTAAATATCTTCAAACGCTTTGTTTGCATCCTTACTAACATTTCCATTACTCCTGCTTCAACAGAATTACCGCCAGTTCCTTCTTTCATGCCTTGTGATGGTGGATTGCTAAAATGTTCTCTAGTCATATTTACACCTTCTTGGCGATATTGTTCAGTTAAACTTTTTCCTGAACCTTTATCTGCTTGTCTACCATCCATAGGCCAAATAACAGGAATCCATTTACCTCTGCTGTTAATTGCAGATGCATGTATAGGTACAGTTTCTTGGCTCATAGAATATGAATCATAAACATAAATAATATCGGCATCTCTATCCCAGGCAATCCAAACACATGCTGTTGGATGATCCCAACCAAAATCTATGGCACATATTCTTGGCCAATGATTAGGCAGATCTATTGCATCTATTACAATATCTTCTTCTGCTATAGGAAAAACTAAACCAGAACCTAGCTGCGGTATACCTCGTTCACGCATTTTTCTTTCGTGTGGTGGTAATGCCTGGAGTATTTGTTCTCTTATTTGTGGTGTCATATGTGGCGCATCATCCCATCCTGCAGTAATTAATACTTGGCCATCTTTTATATTGTTTACAAATTGTGCAACAGTTTCTGTCATACCGCTTTCTGGCGTAAAGGTCATATAAACAATACCGCCTTTGTCAGCTGTCCTGGTCAATGATTGTGAGTATATAGTTTGTGGTGGTTCTTCATCTAGCCAAATAACATCAACTGATTCTCCCATCCATTTTTCTTTACCCATCTCATATGCTTTAAAACCTATGCGAGAATAACCGCCAGTTATGTGTCTGATTATTACCGAGTTTAATGCATTTGGTACGCCTGGCTTTCGTATGGTTTCTTTTATGTCATCTAATGGTATGCTGCCTGTACCTCTAGCAGATGGATCGTCTGGTTGCCCTATTAATTCTTTTTGACACACATCTCTAGTAGTTTCGTTAGACACCCCACCTACCCAGGCACGAATAGGTTGCGTAAATTTGCGGCCACGCCACCAATCGGGGTACTTCCCTGTTGCGTGGTATGCCATCTCCATTGCACCGCAAAATGACTTGCCTACTCTGTTACCAGCCATTAACAAACGCTGTTGTGCATCAGCGTTATGAAACTTTTGCTGATAAGTGTATGGATGATAAAACTTCATTCTATTGGTATCGTTTCTGCGTTGCAGTTCTTTAGCAATTTTTAATGCTCTAGCTAGATTATCTTCCATAGTGTACCTAATATAATTAAGTGTAGGCCGAATCTAGTACTTTCACCACTCAAACTATTAATAATTAATCAAAACGACCTACAGGCCTACTATAACAACGCATTAACCTAAGTGCAATAGACTTAACATTGGTTAATAATAACAAAATACCCCTCCGCTGTATGGAGTGAACCATATTACAAGAATGATTTTGCAATTTTGGGGGGTGGCCGCTGCAAAGCCTATTTATACAGCATTTTTTCCTGTATTTTTTTAGATCACATTCTATTTATTTACGCTTTTGTTTTGCTGCGCTGCTAGATCTTCCTATATATATATGCGCTTGTGCTATCTTCCAGGCTTCCAGGCGTGGCGTGTGTGTGTGTAGTAATGCATTATTCCAGGCCTATTATCTGGCCTAGTCTTTGCCTTCTTTTATGTACTAATAGATCTTCTTGGATCTGTTGCTGTTGGATCTTCTTTTATATAGCCTGGTATCTATCTTCTAATTATATCTATATTAGTCCAGGGCTTATATAGATCTGTATGTTTATTTGTATTTGCTTCTATATATGAAGATAGTAGAGTATCAGAAATTTTTTTAACAGGCCTTAAAACTTAAACCAGGGCGTTTTTTTTTCCTGGATCTTAATGTTTTGTATCTTTTTCTGGATCTTCCTGGATTATTTCTATTATTGGCGCTTCATTCTTTAATGTACTTAATAAGTGATTTAATTCTGTTTGCAGCTGTTTATCTGTTTTCTTTTGTGTAACATCTTCTGTCTTAATTACGCCTGAATAATTATTTCTATCCAGGATAGAATTAACAGCGCCTAATTTTACGCTTCCAGGCGTTTTGCTATCTTCTATTAGATCCTTTAATGTTTGAATTGCTAATGGCACATTAGCCTGGAGTAATTTTCTATTGGCTTCTTCTATTTCCAGGGCTAGTTTATTTTTAAGTTCATAACCCTGTTGACCAGGATGTTTATACCCCGCCATTTCTGCTGATTTTTTAGCATTTCCAGGCGCTTTAATAGTAAAGTTTTCTATAAAGGCTTTTTGCTGCGCTGTTAGGCTTTTACTCATATCTATACAGTATAAATGTAAAGGATCTTCCAGGCTATATAAATATTTGATTATTAACTAAAGTTAATTATATAATATAAGGGTTATACATTTTAAAACCATATTGGAGGAATAAAAATGAAAAAATATTTAATCAGGACTAAACATGGCCAACAGCATATTATCAATGCAAAAAACATTGTAGATGCATTTAAGAAGGCCATATGGATTACAGGCGGAGGAAATTATACAGATGATATGCCTTGTAATATTTCATTAATCAAAACTATAAAGGCTTAATCATGGAATATATTTATAGTTATATTTTACAAATAAAGACACTCCAGGAAGCATTAATATTATATGCGCTTTTTGTATGTTTATTTATTCATTTACCATTTTATTTATTTTTTAGAAAGGAGGAAAAGAAATGGAAATAATAACTTTTAAAATGGGTTTTATAGATAATGCTATTTTGTGCTTATCTTTTTATTTTACTTGGTTATGCATTGAAAAATTATTTTTAATGGTTTTTAAATCCAGGCTTAATAAAATATTTTGCGGTGTACTTTCTGCAGGAATAGCCAACACCATTTCAGATTATTTAGGCTTTGCACTCCAGGGAGAATTGATCCTGGCAAATGCTGTAGCCCTAGGATGTATTGTTGGAATGATAGTCATACCAATATGCGAAAGTTTAAAATTAAAATTTAATTTATTTAATACTGAAGATAGCTAATGAGCTTGAAAGCCTGGTTTTGCTAATTCCAGGCTATATTAATAATTAATTAAAATTGGAGGTTATATGCTGTTAATAAATATTACTGAACAATATAATGAAGATGATTATGCAAGGCATTATACATATACAAATAATTTTGGAATGAATGATTTTGATAATATTCAAGATATTGAAAAAGATATTTTAATAAATTTTTTTGGAAAAGAAAGCGACAAAATTGAACATTCCAGGGTTACCTGTATTTCACAAATAACAAAAAATGAAATAGAAGTTTTAAAAAAATACAACATTGTTAATGGGAGGTTAATTTGAATACATATACATTTTATTCAGATCCAGGCCACGCCTGGTTAAAAGTATCGGTCCAGGAAATTAAACATTATAATATTGCACATTTAATCAGCAATTATTCATATGTTGATAATAGATTAGAAAATGTCTACTTGGAAGAAGATCTAGATGCTTATTTATTTTTAAATAATATTAAAAAATTTAATATTGAATATACATTTCAAGAAAAGCATATGGAAAAGGATATATATATAAGGAAGTTACCTAGATTTAAAGATGTTTATATAAATAACAAGGATCATTTTGATAAGTATGAAAATAGAAATTTATGTAAGTTAAACACAACAATTGCACCACTTTCGGAGGGTTTTTATCATGTTTAAAAAAGGCGCACATTTTACTAATTATGGGAATTATTCTAGCTCTAATTATGGATGTCATTCTTTATGCTTTACAGATGCAGCAGGGAATGATTTTTATTATTCTTATAAAACATTGGTTGCATTTAGAAAATATCCTGGTGCGCTTGTCGTACATCAAAATTCATGGAGTAGTACAACAGGAAAACATCTTAATTGGATAGATGGCGGAACGCCTGAAGCTAAAAAAAATAGGCTTTCAGGCGCTGATTTTACAAGCGCTTATAATGAAGCCTTTAATATTTCAGAAGTTATAAAGCATTTTATATAAAAGCAATACAATTTAAACCAGGCTTTATTTTAAGGCCTGGTTTTTTTTGGAGGTACTTAGACAAGCGAAATATTTTTTAAAGGGCTTAAAATGGAAATTAGAGCCTTTTAGAAAGTGTAAAAAGTCTATTTTATGCTTATTTTTGCAAAATATAGGATATTTTTATTTTTTGCATATTTTAATAGATCCTGGAAGATCTATTTTTTTTAGATCCTGGAAGATCTATTTTTTAAGCCTGGAAGATCTATTTCCAGGAGATCCAAAAAAGCCTGGAGGATCTAAAAACATCCAGGCGCAATCATTATTTTTTTTTTAGATCCCCAATTTTTTTAAGGAAAAATACCGGGGAATTTAATAAAATGATAACGCAAAATTTATAAAATGATAACGCAAAATTGGAGATTTTATTATGTGGAATGAGTTTATACTGTTTATAAAGCTAACAATATTAGTTTTAATACCTATTGTTTTTATATTGTTTGGTATTTTACTTTTAATTAATCGTTAAATTAATTCCTGGAGTTTTTTAACAGCTCCAGGGTTTCTTTTAACAAATCTTGTTGGCTTCCAAATTTTTCTGTAAATTTTTTTGGGCTATGGTGGTAAGCATCTTCGCTACCTGTATGATGGTAATGGCATAAAGGTATAACTTCATAATGACTAGATTTCCTTCCAACGCCTGTATTATTTTTTATGTGATGTAATTGTGCAGGGCTTCCAGGAAAACCTAATTTATTACAAGCTATACATCCTAACCCTGCAACTGCGTTCATGTGATCTTTTTCTTTTTTAGTTTTTGTTCCCATATTGTTTGTATTCTTTAGCTTGTGAATACATATTAGTTTTCCATCTTTCAAATTTCATTTCAACTAATTTTAACTCCCACCTATATATAACCTCGTTATAATGTGCATCTTTTAATTTATCAATGTGCGCTAAATATTCTGGATCTGACCTTGCTTCTCTTTCCTGGGCGTTCACGCTTAATTCTTTTCCCTGGTCATTTTTTATATGCTGCTTCATTAATGTAGATAACAATATTTTTCTGCCATGATCCAGGTGAACAACATCACTTTTTGCTATTGCGTATTTTTCTACAATATCTCTTATTTCCTGCATTTTTACTTCTATATCACTATTTTGCATATTTTTTACCTCCTAATTTAGCCATATAGGCGTTTTTTGATGTTAGCCCTTGTCATAGTACCTGGGCTTTTTTAGCTTTAGATCTACTAATATTAAAATGTTTTATATAATTCATAACTTCTTTACTTGTATAAACAGCTTTAATTTTTTTATGATAAGGCCAATGGCCAAATTTCTTTTTGAAAACATAACTAGCCCATCCTTCTTTGTAGCCTTTTTGTTCTGAATAATATAATACCTGGGCGTAAAAATTTTCTTTATCTTTTGGCAATGGTTTTGTTTTTGGCAATTCAACTAATCGGCCTTGCTTTATTAATAATATTTTTTCCTGCTTTGTTGGCATCCAATCACATTCAGGACAGTTTGGTAAATCTTTTTCAGGATAATAAACCGCAAAACAATTTAGGCAAGTTAGCGGTTGTTTTTCTATTGGTTTTTTTTCTCGTTTTTTTGGTTCTTTGGTTATGGTTTTGCTTAAACTCCAGTTTGGCTCATCATCTGGAAAACCATGTTCGTAAACACATCCTGCGTGGTCAATAATTAAAGTATCTTTTTTACCAGGATAAATTCTTAATGACCTGCCTACCATTTGTAAATACAATCCATAAGATTTTGTCGGCCTGGCTAAAATTACACAAGATACTTTTGGCTCATCCCACCCTTCTGTCAATACCTGGCAATTACATAAAACTTTTATCTTTCCCTGGTGCAATAAATCTAATTGTTTTTCTCTCTCTAATTCATCCATTTCTCCATCAATATGACCTGCTGCAATATTGCTATTTAAAAATATATTTCTAATATGTTTACTATGTGCAATGGATGTAGCAAATACAACTGTTGGCCTATTGTCTGCAAATTTTTCCCAATGCATCACAATATCTCCAATCAGTTTTGGATCATCCATTTTTGCTGATAATGATTTTTTTTCATAATCACCTGCTACAATTTTAATATCTTCTAAATCAGGCAATGTTGGCGCAACTATTTTACTTGGCACTAAATAACCTTGCTCTGTTAATTTTTTAATACTTTCACACTCAATTAAATCTTCGTAAATATTTCCCAAGCCTTTACCATCAGTCCTGCAAGGTGTAGCAGTAAGGCCAATAATATATGCTCCTGGATATTCGTTAATTAATGCCTGGAATGATTTTGAAGTAGATCTATGCGCTTCATCAATAATAATTAAATCTGCTTTTGGTTTTATAAATCCAGGCTTATCTTTTCTTGCTGTTAATGTTTGTATGGATGCTACTTGCGTGTTGGCATAATTGTTTGGTGTTTGCAATGCCATAATAATTCCATGTATAACATTAAAATCTTTTAATTTTTTGCTGCATTGTTTTATCAACTCTCGTCTATGAGCTACAAATAAAACTTGATTATTTTTTTGCATTGCTTTTTCTATCATTGCAGATGCTATGACAGTTTTTCCTGATCCTGTTGGCGCAACTAACAATATTTTTTTATTGCCTTTCTGAAATGACAACCTTAATTTTTTAATTGCTTCTATTTGATATTTTCTTAACTGTATCTTTTCCATATATCATCCAACTGAAATAAAACTTCTCTATGATCTTCTGGCGGATTGCAGCTATCAGCAAAATTTATTGCTTCGTTTCTAGCATAATCATAACTTTCTCCACGCAGCTTAATTGCAATTAACATTTTAATTAAATTTTCGTGCCTATCTCCCTGGGAAGATCCCTGCATATGTGATCCTGCATATTTTCCATTTATAGTTACAGGCTCATAATTAATTTTTTTTACTACTGGCCTAATTAAATTTAATGTATCTCTAATTTCATTTTTTTTGTATGGCTCTCTTTGATACATCTCTAATATTTTTATAGGATAAGGATTTTTTTTGTGATGATAAAAACCAGGAACTCGCATAACCCTGGATAAATCTTTTACACATGGATCTGCATTAAATCTTTTTGCCAACGCTTGTTGATACAATGTAAAAGTTTCTAGATGCATATCATCAACTAACCAATAACAATGATATTTTCCTGGGCTAGTATTAACAATACAATGTGGTTTTAAATCAAATTGTTTTGGCAATGGTGCGCCATCAAGATCAATAAATACTGCTCTTACATTTTTTATATGATCCCTGGATCTTCCTTTTAAGTCTGTTTGATTAACAGTAAAAAATATTCCTGCGCCCTTTTTATTTAATAATGTCAATTCTGCAAAATGTTCTTGTATAGTTCCATGCAACTGTTTTGTAATTTTTTTATTTTTTGTTTTGTCATCAAATGTTTGAAAACTATGCTGCTTTCCAAATAGCTCTAAAAACATATGATAATGGCTTTGTTCTAAATATTTAATCATCAAGATTACAAATTAATTTACTATCATGATAATCTTTTTCAGATATAATTTCGTAATTTCCTTTACAAAATTTATCATGCGCTTCTTCTTCTGTATCTGCTGTAACAACGCACTCTGTAACAACTAGTTTTTCTAATTCATATATATATCTATTCATTATTATTCTCCTCGTCTGGTGTTTCAAAAGCATAGTGTATCGTTTCATTATTGACCTTTAAACGAACCCAGTTGACAGGGCATTTATTTAACCAATCATAAAATTCATCTTTCATTTTCTCGTCTGCATCACTCATAATTTATCATCCTGGAGTTTATCCCATCTAATTTTTGCGCCTAATTTTCCTGCCTTTGATCTTTTCTTTCTGTTTATTAATTGTTCTTTTCTTTCTTCTTCTGCCTGGATGCATATTAAATATGTATCTTTATCATGTTCTATTTTTTTAAATAAATGTTCTATGTTCGGCCATATTTTATTTATTTTATCTAGTCTGCAATTACACATTTTTGATAAAATTTCCATATCAAATAATATTCTATGGCCACGCCAACAGTTGCAATACAATAAAATATATGCGCCTTGTTCTTCCAGGCTCATTCTCATTCTATCAGGACTGCTAATCCAATCACTTGCGTAAAACTGAAATGCTGGACTTTGTTCGTCTGTTGTTGATTTCCTCATATTTTTTATATTAAGTTTAGTTAATTTAGTATTTTGCACTTTAGTTAATTATCTGTCAATGACTATCTTGAATGTAGATGGAGTTGTAGTTGTAGTTGTAGTTGAAGATGAAGGGGATACTTTTGCCATTAGCAAAATGATAGCAGCTTTATAGCATTGCTATAGCATTGTTATAACATTTTATATTAAAGGACTTTTAGATCAGGCCTTAATTCCTGCATAGTAAAATCGCCATATTGGCTTATTTGAAAGGCTCTATATGGGGGAATAAGATCCCATTTAGATACAGCAGGAGGTGATATACCTAACATTTCTGCCAGGGCTTTTCCACCGCCATATTTAGCAAGGACTTCTCTTTTTTTTTCAATAGCTTGATTGCGTAATTTTACATTTTCCATAATGTTAAAATAGCAGAATATTAAGATAAGTCAATATTAACTTGCATTAAAAACGATATATGCAATAATTAATTAAAGTTAATTAAATAAATGGAGTAATAAATGAAAATAAATGAACCAGAAAATAGTAATAATGATGATAGGAAAGTGCCTGTTGGTATGCACCCTGCTAGGTGTGTCTATGTTATTGATCTAGGAAAGCAAGAAGATACTTGGGATGGTAAAACTACAATAAAACATAAATGTATGTTTTCTTTTGAAGTTCCAGGATATGAATATCCTATTCATAAAGAATACAATGTAAGTTTAAATGAGAAATCTAATTTATCTATAGATCTTACAAGTTGGTTTGGAAATTTTTCTGCTACAGATAAGCAAAATTTTGATACGAAAGATATATTAGATAAAGAATGTACTTTAAATGTAGGTTTAAATAAAAATAACAATCCTAAAATTTTAACTATATTGCCAAAAACCCAGGAAGTTGAAGAAGCTAAAAATTCTATTTTGCATTTTGAAATAAATGATTATAAAAATGGTCAAAAAGAAGTTTTTAATGCTTTGCCTGAATGGATAAGAAATAGAATATTAGAATCAAAAGAATTATTTGATAATGATTTTGATGACAATAACAACCCATTTTAATTATGAAATACACTAATAAACTTAATTTACCAGAAATATATGTTAGAGCTGTTACTAATGATCCATATGATAGCAGCGGCTCTGACATTTCTACGACTGTTTTATTATCTCCACCTCGCATTAATGCATTAAGAAAAAAACATGCTGATAAAATTGTAGAAGATGTTAGTGAAAGATTTTTTTCTTTAGATGGCCAGGCTATACATTATGTTATTGAAAGATCTAAAACAGAAAATGATCTTGTAGAAAAAAGATTATTTTATAAAGATAAAACAATTACTAATGATTGGACTTTAAGCGGCCAGTTTGATGTATTAAATAAAGATGGCAATTTAATAGATGTGAAAAATTGTTCTGTGTGGAATGTTATATATGGCAAAATAGAATGGGAGCAGCAATTAAACATATTAGATTTTTTATGCAGGAAAAATGCGGATAAATTAATGATTAACAATAATCCTATTCAAGTCAAAAAACTAACTATATTAGCTATGATGCGAGATTGGAAAGCTATTGAAGCAGAAAAAAGCGACAATTATCCAAAAGCGCAAGTTGTAGAAGTTAATATTAATAGGTGGACTGAAGCCGAACAGGAAAAATATATAGCGGATAGAATTAAGCTGCATCAAAAAGCTGTATTAGAAAATGATATTCCTATATGTACACCTGAAGAAAGATGGCATAAGCCTGGAGTGTTTGCATTAATGAAAGCAGGGCGTAAAAGTTCTATAAAAAATAGTGCAACATTAGAAGAAGCAAAAAATTATTGTAAAGAAAAAAGTATAGATCTAAATAATAAAACTTTTGCAATAGTTGAAAGGCCTGGATCTGATAATAGATGTGAAAGTTATTGTAATGTAAATCAATTTTGTAACTATTACTTGGAGAGTAAAGGAGAAAAGAATGACTAAAAAAGTAAAGATGATAGTTAAAATATGGAATCATTATAAAGTGTCTGAAAACAAAATACCTGAAATCAAAGATAAATTTTCAGAATTCGTTAAACTGTTAAATCATAAAGATAACAGAGGTTTAACATCTTATAGTAATAAAGAGGAATATGTTCGTATATCAGCTACTAATGATAATGGTTTGAAAAAAACAACACCATGTGAAGCTCCAAAACTTCGTATAATTTGGGAAGAAGAAAAAACTATTGTAGAAAGTGAAAATAAACAGGAGAAAATATGACTGAAGAAACTAGAAAAGATTTTGAAGAAGAAAAGTTAGAGCAAACTTATGTACCTGAAGAAGATTTTTTAACGCAGGAAGAAAATTCTTTAATGGAGTTAGCGGCCACTCTTATAAAAGCTTCCGATAAAGTATTAGAAGAAAATAAAAAAACAATGGAAAATTTGGATAAAAAATTTGATGATATTTTTAAAGATCCTGAACATGATTTAAATATGATTAAATTAGATGTTGGAAATTTAACTGCGCAGCATAAAATTGATTTAGCTATTTACTGTTTTAAAGAAGCATCAAAAGAGTTAAAAAAATGAAATGGACTGGTGGAAAAGAAGCAAAACAAAAAGCTATAGAGAGGTTAAAAATAGCTTTAGAAAAAAAAGATCCTGGGTATCGTCTTGCAAAAAATGCTATCCAGGGCGTTGAAGATTTTGAGAAATACAAAAGGGCTAATTGCGGATGTGAAGATGGATGCACAGAAAAAAATTTGTGCTATGGCTATAATAATAAATGGTATTGCTCTAAATGTATTGACAAAATTAGGGATAATTGGTACAAGGATAATACATAATCATTAATTTCCTCGCATTATGTATCAAATAGCCATTAGGGCTACTATTTTGGCAGTTTTCGGACTGCCTTTTTTTTTGGCTATCATACCATTAGATAAGGTGTAAAAAGGCCTATATGAGCCTATAAGGAGCTAATTTTTCTTTGTTTTTTCTTTTGGAAAGCGTAATTCCCATATATCTGTGATACAAGACTTTAAAATGACATTTACGCCACCAAAACCACCATCACTTGTCAAACTGTCAACTACTTTAATTTGGTCAGGATCTTCGTCAATTAACCATCCTATTGTTTGGCACAATACATGGTTTTGTTTTTTAACACCAGTCAAATCAAACCAGGAAGAATCTGCTGTATGATCTTTCCAATGTATTATTACTATGATGTAATTATTTTTCATTTCTTAACCAGGTTAAATAATTTGAACCCTCTTGTACATCCCAAAAAATTTTTATAAAATCTCCATGTTTTTCATTTAGTTTAGTATTAATTACTGCAACTGCACAAGGCGACATCATTTTATTAGGCAAGTTTAATTGTTTGGCGTAATCATCATATTTTTTATAACTGCCTATTTGCAAACAATGCATAACTATTCCTTCATTAGCATCTTTAACTGGCATATATCCGCTAATATGTTTATGGCCGCAACATAATAAATGATCCCTGGCGTGAAAAATTGCGTGTTTAACTACGCTATGCGCTGTATTGTAAATACTATTGCCTTGAAAGTTATGTGCAAAATTACATCTTACTTTATGTTTTGGCAAAATTAATCTTACACGCTGCGAGTGATTAGCATAAGTAGTTTTTAAAGGGCGCATAATCCATTTTAAAGGATCTCCTGTGCCACTCCACATATCATGATTACCTGCTACAATTAAGATCCAGTTAGTAGCATGACATAACCATTCTGTAAGTTGCCAGGCTTCTTCATCTGTCGTAGATTGCTTCGCCCATAAACCTTCTAATTTAGTTCTTCTAGCCCAGTTGTTTTGAATATCTCCTATATTAATTGAATATAATCCTTCAGTTGAATTTACTAATTCTAAATGCTGCAAAATAGATTCCCAGTCGCATCCATTATCGTCAACATGCGGATCTCCCATAATAAATAATCCTATTGGTTTATTATCTTTTATTTTAATATCTAAAAATTCTTCGTTATTTTCTCTGCGTTCTCTGCGTTTAAAAACTTCCAGGCGTTTTTCTATTAATTCTTCAGTAGTAAATTCTGATTCTGAATGAATACTATCTAACTCAAATTGAGTTGAAACTATTGGATTGCAGGATTTTCTGCCGCAAGATTTACATTTATATCTTTGCGGCCTTCCTGCCAGGATAGATCCATCTGTGCCTGATTTTATTAAATGTGTTGATTTGCAATGCGGACATAATAATATATTCCCTTCGTCATCTTTTTGTATAAATCCTGCTTTGCTAAAATTTCCACCACCTTTACCCTTAACTCCACTCATAAGGTTGTCCCTTTAATTTATTCAATTAATTCAAAATGAACAGCATCAATAAATTTATTTTTTGGATCTAATGTAAAATCGTTTACTTTCCATGATCCACCCCACCTTAAATTAATTTTTAATTCTTCACATGCCAATGCAAAAGCATTAGCGACAATTTGATAATATTCTAGTTCCCAGGTTATTTTGCCATCTACATAACACACAATGTCTATTGCGTGGCCTGTCAAATGTTTGCTTTTAAGAGTTTTTGATGCACCTTCTTTGACTAACTGTTTTTGTTTTTCAATAGATCTTCTGCCTTCTGTAATACCAAAATCTATTGGAGATAATTGCAGCGCTTTCCTGGCCGCACTTGCTAATTGGCTATGAACTGTAGCTAATTTTTCTTCTGATGATTTTCCAAATTTAAAATTCATAAAATTTTTTTTTGCTTAACAAAATGGTAACGCAAAATTTTTTTATTTATAAAAGTATAATTACTAATAAAAGTAATACACCAGATAAATACAAGCAAAAATTTGGATAATTTTCTTTAAATTTTTCGTATTTTTCTACAACTTTATTAAACATATTTTACCTCACTTTGTAAATTTACCGATTGATTTAAGGCCAAAACTAGCACCAATAGATGCAAGAATACTCCATTGTAACCAGTCTGGAAAAGTTGATAAAAATTCTATACCTTGTGCAACATAAGGTTGTAAATCAGGTATAAATGCTGCAATTATTAATACTATAAAACATATTGTCCATGCCTCATCTTTAAAACTGTCCTTTGTTGCATCAGCCATAGTGTTTTCCCATTCTACTTTGCCTTCTGCAATTTTCTTTTTAACTGCTGTCTTTGCTTCTATTTCTGCTATTTTAAGATCAGACTTTGCTTTAGATTTTTTTGCGCTGTGTTCAAAATATCCTCCAACCGCTTTTGATAATCCATTAACAATTAAACCTATCATTTAACCTCCAAATTAAATAATGCAAAAATTACTCCGCTAATTGATCCTAACCACACAAGTAATTTAACAGCACCTTTACCCATGTTTATATCTGCTTTTAATTTTGATATTTCTTTTGCGTTTTTTTCTACATCTGAATGTATGTGATCTAATTTTTCTTCTAACCTATGCAAACATTCTTTTTCTTGTTTGGTCATTTTACTGTCCTAATGGATTATCGTTTTTAAGCAAATCATAAACTTTAGCTAACTCTCTTTCCATCCAACCAGCTAATTTATCTTCCATATCTTTCATTTCTACATCTAATTTTTCTATGCTTTCCCAAATGTCGTCTGTAGTATCGCTGTTAAACTGCACTCGTTCTTCTACTTGCGTTAATCTTTCTGATAATGCACCTGTATTACTATTTACTAATTTAGTTTCCATAGCTGTTATACGAGTGTACAGGTCTGATGCGGCCCATATCGTTCCAACGATCATAGGTGCGATCGTTAAAATCATCCCAAGCAGCATTGCTGGAGAAAGCTGTAATGTCTTGTTCATACACATCTCCCTGTTCAAGAACTATACTTTCTTGAATTGTAATAGTTTCAGTCAATGTTTGCAAATACGCTTCTGGCAAGACAATCGTTACTAAATTTTGTACATTAACCACTTGTTTTTCACTTTTTGTGTCAGATTGACTATCCACTTTTTTAACTGATACATTTTTTTGTGTTGATTTTTTGACTGTTTTTTGCTTGACTTCTTTTTTATCGTTTGATTTTGATTTGTTTGGTCGTAACTCGCTGTCATCATTCTTTGTATCATTTTCTTCTGTCTTTTCTGATGCGACTTCAATTTCTTCATCTGCTATATTCTCCTTCATATCTTCTTCCATATTTTGTTCTTTTAATTCTTCAGGTTGTTCGTCTATTTCAATTTCAGATATTTCCTCTACAACAGGTTCATTTATTTCTATCTCTTGTATTTCTTCAACAACTTCTATTTCAGGCACATCAACAGGTATTTCTGGTAATTCTACAGAAGTTACAGAAACTTCTGGCAGATCTATTTCAGGAAGTTCAGGCAATTCTGGCAATTCAGGTAAATTATTTGTAGAAATATCTATAGGCGTATCTAAAATTACATCAGTAATTATTTCAGTATCTAAATCTAATCCTTCAATAACTGTTGATTCAGGTATAAGCTCAACTATTGGTTCAGGTATTGATTGAATTATTGGTTCAGGTATTGGCTCAATGTATTCTTCTATTGTAAATGTAAGATTTAAATTATCAATTATTGGCCCATACCAACTGCTGCTATTACCTGTATCATTACCCATAATATTCAAATTAACATCTAAATCATTAGTGTTAAAAGTGCCAAGAACTTCTTCGGTAAAAGAATAATCTTCCCAACCATTTTCGTATGGAACTGCTGTTGTATTTGAAATTACTTCTGTTTCTTCTGTTGATGTAAGTGTAATAGTATTTACAACAGTATCATCTGCACCTGCATTACACCATTGATTGCCTGTGTTACCACATCCAATACTTTGAAAATCCATGTGTACTTCTTTAACAATATGATTTTCTGGCAAACTTGATATGTCTACATCTTGGCTAATATTACCACCTTGATACCTAAACCTAACACTTTTAGATGCTGAATTGCTGTATGTGTTTGGATCACGCTTTACTTTATCTTGATTGTTATCAGATAGTGTCCAACCTGAAGTATCGGTTGTAAAACTGTTATTATTGAGTAGGTTGTCCGTAGTCGTTGTTTCTGCGTGGGTTGCTAATGTTAATGTGCAAAACATTAGGATCACGAAGAACATTATTTTGTTCATCTAGTATACCTCTTTTACGATATTCAGCTATAGCATCTTTACCAATTAATCCATTAATAGGGCAGGGCGATCCTGCTGAAATCATAGATTTGAAAATTCTAATATCCTGGCAAAGCATAGCAGTTGCAGATACTTTAAGACCTAACTGCGCTAATGCTCTTGATAGTTTTATGCGTTCACAATTTTTGTCTACAACATGAACTCCTACGCTGCTTGAAAACAATGGTGTACCAACAGCGCCACTACGCACCACTACGCAAATGTCAGCGCCTGAACCTATGGATATGCTAGGACTTATTGCGGATGGTGGAGGTTGATCTTTGTATCGTATGGTTGTGTCTGCTGCGTAAGCTAACTCACTTAAAAATATTCCAAGTGCTACAATAAAAATCCAATATGTTAAGTGTTTCATTAGTCTGCATCTGCTATAGTATTGCCATCAATAGCTTCCCACTCTTGATATGCAACATAATCTGAATTACTTGTATCTGTTGGAATCCAAGAATCTGATATAACATTATCAGAATCATCTGTAACTACTTTACAAATATAATCTGTTCTTACTGCACCGCTTTGAATTTCTGGTGGATATTTAACTTTTTTGTATATTATAGCCATATTATCTCCTAACTAAGTTCTGCACTACATTCTACAGTAGCATCTCCATTAGCAACACCACGACAGAATCTACCATCTTGTGCCATACCTGATACTGATATATCTAAATGTACAAAAAAGAAACCTGTACCATATAGCTCATTGTAGTTAGAACCATTGTTTTGCATAGATTTCACAATAAAACCTGTACCATTTCCAGATGTTGTAACACCTTGTTGAAATTTAAATGTACTTGCTGCTGATGTTGTTATTGTTGGTGTTGTTCTCATTGGAAAGAATGGCACAAAAGTTGCACCTCTACCTGTTCCATCAGATGAAAAACCTTGACCTACTCCTGTATTGTTCGGAGATTTTGCAATCTGATAGTATCTAGTGCATCTGTCAATATTTGTTTTAAAATCTTCATGTTGAAATGGTGGTATTGTTGCACTTGTATATTCTCCAATTTCTAATTGAACGCCTGTCAAAAACCACTCATTAGAAGTGCTGTCTGCTAAATTTACATTTGAGCCAGATACCCTATTGGCATTGGTATTTGAAGCCCAAGCAGAAGTATTAACTGTCCCACCACTATAGGTACTCCCAGCACCCAGCCACCAATTAATAACAAAACTACTGCCATTATCATTTGTCAAAGCACCTGTGGTATCTGCTGGTACATTAATTATTTTTTCTTCCCATGTATCAGCACTATCAATAGTATAAGTTTTTGATATCTGTCTTGAATTATCAGTATCAAAAAATTCTACTGTATATACCCCGGTTTTATTACTTTTCACATAAAATTTTAGTGTCAATTTCTCGGATGAGCTAGTTCCTTTTTTGAGAAGTTGTAAATCTTGCCCTTCAAATAGGTAACGACAAATCCCAAAATGTCCAGCACCTAAACTGGTGTCTGCTGTTGTGCAATCCCATTTTAATGACTTATTATCAAAACCTGTACCTGATGGCCCATTAGTATCTTGGCTCATAGTCCATGTACCAAAAGTGTCCATTTGAAATCCAAATCTATCTATTTGATAATCAGTACCAGTTTGTCCTGTTAAAGATGTCCCTCTTTGAGATACTGCCATATTACCATTTATAATAAGTGGTCTAACATTTGGTCTGTTACGAACAGAACCAGAATCAGCATGTACTATGTCCGATCCTGAAAGAGCTGTAAAAGTATTTGCTGTAAATGTAAAGTCATCTGCTCCGCTAATTTCAACATCAATTTGGTCATCAGTTGGTGCAGAGATTGTAGTATCTCCATCTTCATCTAAAACTAAACCATCAGCTAAACCATTCATATCAATAAGATTGCTATTGACATCAAGTGTGCCACCTAGTTGTGGCGAGGTATCTTCTACTACATTTGACAATGATCCAGAACCATCTGCACCAGAGTAACTAAAGTGTACACCTACTCCATCATTATCAGAAAAAGTGCCACTACTTACTACATGCGTTACTGGAACTTTTGTATATCCAGAAGCATCTGTAACAGCGCCACTAACCTTAAATAATGCAAAGGTACTTGCTGTACCTTCTTTTGTTACTGTTATAATCCCTCTTGCTGTAGAGTTAGATACATCATCAAAACTTTGCACATAACCAGATATATCAGCACCTGCATCATCTGCATCATCTATGTAAAGAATAGATACACTTGATAGCGTACCATTATTAAAAGCAATTTTTCCAGATCCAGGATCTGCATCTGAAGTTGTACTTTCAAATGTCATTGACAGTTGCGAATTTGTGCCAGAAGCTCCAGTTGCGCCTGTTGCACCTGTTGAACCTGTAGCACCAGTAGAACCTGTATCGCCCTTTAATCCTGTTCTTGTAAAATGTACCGACAATTCGTCTGCAGCACTAAAAGTATTGTTACTTGCTAAATGTTCTACTGTAATTTTATTGTACCCACTTGCATCTGTAACTGCGGCAGTAATTTTAAATCTTGCGTAAGTTGAGCTATCGTTAATATCTACAATAT
>VTLG01012897.1_pt1 | contig 35669 bp, 52 predicted proteins | sample 4694571 | NCBI WGS metagenome assembly VTLG01 (sample SAMN12604809, study PRJNA352737) | marine metagenome | biome: ENVO:00000447; feature: ENVO:00000209|ENVO:00000569|ENVO:01000036; material: ENVO:00002151; isolation source: viral sequences binned using virsorter ...
CATACTCACATGATGGGTATGTAGAAGTTATAAACGGATTAGCAGCCGCAGTCCAGGAGCATGAAAGACTGAGGCAGTTACTATCAGCGGCAGATGCCAAGATAGAAGTGTGGCGAACCATACAGGCGAACCACCGAGCAGGGGTCATATAAATGCCAAGAGAAATAATCCAGATGGAAGAGGATGATGGACAGTGGCATGAAAATGACTTAAATCAACTCCAACGTGGAGACCATTTCATGGACATGAAAGACAATGAGGTAACTCTTTGGAAGAATGAGTCCGACAACCCAAAGGCTCCGGCCTACAAGGGTAAAGGGCTTATTGACGGCAAAGAGAAAGCCGCCTCGCTTTGGCACAACACCAGTAAGGCTGGTAAAGTATATCTCAAGCTTAAACTTGAGGAGCCTTACAACGGTGCTGGAACCAGGACTACCGAGACCAGACAGATCAAGGATGAAATCCCATTCTGATTGGTTAGTATTCTATGAGGAAAAAATCTACTTCCTCGCTAGGCACTGCTGGCCCATTAAGGATCAGTATGCGCCTAGCGGGAAGCAGACCTGGGAAGAAGTTTTCAGTAGACATTCCGGTATGACTCTGTTAGAATACAAAGCATACGCAAACAAACGCAAGCTAAAGGAAAAATACCGTGCATGAAATTGAGTACAGTGATGGCCAGGTAATCAACCTGGAATTTGATGAGGCAAAACACTGGTACAAAGTTAATGGTGAGTACGCACCATCTGTTACCGGGATACTACGCGCTACAGTAGCCAAACCAGCCCTGATCTACTGGGCTGTAAACTGCGCCGCCAACTACGTTGATGAGTTCTTTGGGGAAGTTGGAAACTCTGACTCCACCATGTACATTGGTGAAGATGACATCAAGAACCTTAAGAGCGGTATGAAAGGGGCGCACAATAAAGTTTCTTCTTCAGCTCAAAAGATAGGAAAAGACTTCCACAAGTATGCTGAAGATGCTGTCTCTTGGAAGCTTGGCAACTCTACTGATATACCTGAGTTACCCACAGACCTACAGACACTCAATTCTGTCAACGCTTTCAGAGAGTGGGTGAACCTCAATGAAATCAAGTGGTTATCCTCAGAAGAAAAAATCTACAACCGGGAACTAAAGTTTGCTGGTACGGTAGATGCTGTAGCTGAGATCAATGATGAGTTCTGCGTGATAGACTGGAAGACAGGCTCTGGAATTTATGAAGAGATGTACCTACAGTGCGCGGCTTATGCTAAGACAGTTGAGGACATCTATGGTAGAAACGTTGACGCATTTTATATTCTTCGGCTGGATAAAAAGACCGGCAAGTATGAGTCAGTCAGGTCTTCTGATGTGGATGAACACTTCAGCGCGTTTAAACACTCTCTTGGACTATACCATGCACTTAACGGTATAAAGAATAAAGGCAAATGACAACCGATAGAAATAAAGAAAACCATAAGAGATTCATCAAGCATCTTGACGAGAGTAAGCCCTCAATAGGAGTAGCTAAGAAGCATCTTGAATCCCAGGGGTTTGAAGTGCGGGAAAAAGAAACAAAAAAAACTCCATCCTATGAAGAAAGGATGAAGTATCTTGATGATGGGGATTTGGAATACTACAAGGACGGCGAGTGGCGTCGCGTAGAGGTGAAGCACAGTAGTCGTAACTTTACTAACGCGGAAAACTGGCCGTTTAGAAATATGTTTGTCTGCGCTATTCACTCATGGGACAAGGTAGACCCCAAACCAGATGTGTTTCTTATCTTAAGTAAAGACATGAACAACGTCGCCGAGATAACCGGAGACACTAACAACCAATGGTTCCTGACCAGCTTTACAGACAAGCGTTATGTAAATTACAGACAAACAGCTTACGCCTGTCCTTTAGATTTAATTAAGTTCTCTACGGTAGGTATTTAACATTGATAACACAGCCTCTGGGGAAGGCTGTAATACCGTAAGGAACTGGTAAGACCTCCCCTTTGGCTTCACCAACAGAGTCGGTGGGGTCAAGGGTGGAGGCAATTTTTATTGTGTCATCATTCTCAGAAACTAACCATCCCACGCTTATTAGTTCTGGACACTCAATGTCATCGGCGCGTTCCCAGCCAGAACAGGAGATAATATCCCTCCATGTTATGATGACTAACTCTTTTTCTTTCTCCTGTGCATCTTCAGCGGCCCTGGAATTATCCACCCCAGAACCATCGGAAGTAACAGCACTAAGCCCAATAACCATCCGCCCATTCCAACTAATTTGCCGAGCAGAGTGAAGAAATTATCCGGGGCTTTGTTGACAACGGTATCAGCAGTGACAGATATTGGTTCACCTTGGTCTTCCGCACTCAAAGCAGAGGCAGTCGCAGCCGTCAACCCCCCTGCTACTGTCGGTACAATCACACCCCCCGGCAAGACACTCGTTACACCAACAACTGCGCTGGTCGCCGCTCCCGTTATCAGACTGCTCTTTAATTTTGGCAAACTGCATCCTGCGATACTCAGACAGAAAAGGACTAGCCAAAGACGTACATAACGGCGATTAGTATTAGAACTGCCCATAATGGCTTATCCTCAATGTGTTTTAAGATGGTCTTAATTATGTTCATAATGTCTCCATTAAAGTGTGAATGATGAACCGCAACCGCAGGAAGACGCTCCCGTAGGCGGTGTGAAGTGGAATGACGGCTTGAATGGGTTGTCGTCCCAATCCATAACTGCATCTCCAAGTAGGTCAAGGGAATGGGCATCAGAGTAAATAGTAGGAGAGATCATTTCCGCATCCGTTGGCAATTCTCCAGTGGGCGATAGCTTTATTTTGTAACCTGAACACCCTCCACCTTCTAAGAAGATTCCCAGGAACCCTTCCCCATTTATTACCTGATCTACCTTGTTTTGCGCTGCCTCTGTAATAGTCATTAGTCAAGTATTTTCCTCACCACTTCTCGGCCCTCCCAGTTGTCCTCAACCGCAACCTCATGTTTCTCGCAAGCGTAGCGGGTATTGGTATCAGCATTATCTTTCCATCCGTTCCGACTTAGCGTCCTCTTCATGGCGAGACACCCAGGAACTCCCATCTCTACCCATTCTCCTTGCTCATTCTCATGATGACCCATGAACTCAATGACGTTACCATTAAGGAATAGCATGAGAACAAACATTATTTTAATAGTCATTACCGTTATGTGCCTTCAAGTTTGCTACGTTATCCTTTAGTGTCTCCACCTTTCCTTCAAGAGTTTCTATTCTCTGCTTGTAGAAGTCTAGTGTGAGGGCTTGTTGCTGATCAAACGGAGCCTTACCTGTTTCAATGTTTGAGAGTAGTTTGTCAAACTCCCCGGATAGGTGCTCTATCAACATGAACTGTTCTGCATCGGCGGGGAGGCTCCCGAGGTCGCCCCGTGGCCATTTTATCCTGAACTCCGTGTTCTTAATCAGGTCAGCTTGCATCAAGATGTTATTTGTTTCTATGCGATTGAGCCTCTCAATAATCCCGAAGTAAGCCCAGACTCCTACCGCAACAGATGCAATCAGGGAAATCAGATTGCGTATCGGCATAGCGAATTTAGTTTTATCGCTTACATCAATCGCATCACTCATCAGGGTTCAGCCATCTCTCATTGAGGATGACATTTAATTCCTTTATCCTATCTGAAACTTTACCTGTTAAAATCCAGGGGCATAATCCATGCGCTACGGAAACAACTGCAAGAATGAGAAAATCAAAACTAAGTTGTAGAGTAAAACGTAAATGGTTTCCATAGGACTGTTTAACTATTTGTAGGTGTGTGCATTTCATTTGAATATGTACCAGAGAAGACCAGTGAGCGCAGCAGTATCTACACAGATAGACCAACATATATAGGCTTTAAGAGCGTACCTCTTCCACTCAACGTGCCTTCTGATATACTGGGTTGGGTAAAACCATTGCATCTAACTTTTCCTCTAGTCTAATTAAGTGCGACATGATCTCTCCAAATTGGTCATCCGTTCTGGCAACCACTCGCTCTAATCTATCCTCAACATTTTCTAATTGGAAGGACTGTATTGCTACGCTTTCTCTTAGGTCATATATAAAAGTAAACCCCCCGATAATCAAACCTACAGTGGCTACTATGTGGCCTACTGATAGGCTCTTACCGAGTTGGTTTCCATTGCTCATAGTTCTAGCTTCTCCGCCTCATCTCCGGGGTTTATTATCTCCCATACAGTTCCGCCTGTAACAGCGCAGACTATCACCCCTTCTTCATTCTTGTGGAAACTTAGGAATGTCCAAGAAGGTTTAGTGGGGTTGTACATGATGGCTCCAAATGATGGGCCATCCTTGCTGTCAATCCAACCCTTTCCAATGGGGTACTCACCTAACATTTCCTGGTGGTACATGAGAGCCTCTGAGATGTCGTTCCAGCATACTGCTTTAACTGGAAACTCTGTAGGAAACATTCGGGCTGACGCTGCTAAAGGTAACAGCAATAAAAGTATCAGTAGTTTTTTCACTGTAGTAAGGGATTGGTTTCTGCTCCAGAGAGCGTCATGTTAATTAATCTTTCTAACTCTGCTATCTCTCTTACGCGCCCGCTTCTGGATGCTTTTCGTAAATACCGTAACAGTTCCTGTAAGTCATCCTCAATACCTTTCTTCTGAAAGTATCTGCCTTTCCTTTCGTCAACGTCAAACACTCTAATACCAGCCAGGTATCTAAGAAGCCTACTACCCCTCGCTATATCATACCCACCTTCCCCAACTCTTTCAGTGAGTCCTCCACCGGGAAGGTCTATCTCATAATCTTTAATCCCGAACAAGTCTCCCTTTAGTTTCTCAAAAGACCGGGTTCTTGATATATCCCCCGTTACCTCATCTCTTAACGCCTCTCCAAATATACCAAATGGGTTTGCTCTGTTCAGTTCAGCAATGACAACAATGTTCTTGGCTAGTTTAGCTATGCGCTTGGGCATAGGTATACCAAGGAAGTCTTCTTTCTGACCCTTCCACTTCTGTATTTCCTGGTCTCGGAACAGGTCATAATTAAATAACTGTTCTAATGGCTCCTTAATAAACGGAGATGTCATCTCCCCTATGAGGTCGGCAGGGCTACCCAGTCTCTCTAAGTCAGCAACAGGGATATAATTCAGAAGGGTTATCATTTTCCATACGTCTTCTTCCCCTTCCTTCCCTAGATAAATAGGAACTCTCTTACCCCACCAGTCTGTAGCTTCTGGGTCTGGCCTACCATCTTCATGCTCTATGTTTAGTCTTGCTGTATTCAGGGCTTGGTATCTTTGGGGGTTTTTTAATATGGCTTCTATGTTGGCTGGGATGTTTTTCCTTGACCATGTGTAGAAAGGAATGAGTCTCTTCATCACATTCCTTTCAAACATAGAAAGATCAGAGTAATCAAAGAGGGATTTCTTTACATCATAAGCGGCTTGTTCTGGAGTCTTTCCTTTCTTTAGGGAATTAATAAAAACCCCAAGACGGGCATTATTCTCAACAGCATTACCAAACCTGAACCCGGCTCTAATGGGGAGTGATCTTGTGCCAAGCGCCCTGCTTAATGCGCTGGCCTTTCCAGCCGCAATTCCTGTACCTCTCTCCAGAGTTTCTTCTATTGAACGTACAATATCAGCACCATACTGACCGCGCCCTAAGAGGCCATGATCTCTTGCTTGCTTGTATATGTCATCATAACTGCGACCAGCAATAGTATCTGTTTTAGATAACCGCCCACGCATTGCCTGGTTCTGTATCTTCTGAGCCTGTCTGTATACATCTGGGTTCTTTACCCCAGCTAATGAATAGGCGTTCCATATGTTACCTACAAGGTTTCTTGCATGGTAAGCTGGACGCACCGCTAGTGACCAGGCTTTCCACAAACCCTGTACTTGGTCAAAGTGTCTAAGGAATTGATTTGTGGTGGTGGGGTCGGTTAGCATCTTACTCTGGGCATTAACAACCTTTGCTATACTTGGTGGTAGGTAATGGGTCTTCAGTCCCACAGCCTTAACCCAGTCATCAGGCAACGCTCCAGCCGCGACCATCTTCTTATAGTCATCAGAAGTATGCCCAAACTTTTTACCCACCTCTTTAAGATAGGTAGCACCCTCCATGCCCATAGAGTGTCTGGCTTCTCTTACCCCCATTAACAACGCAGGGTCAGTGTGCATGAACTGGGGTAGTTTTCCAGCAGCACTGAGTTTCTTTATCTCTGCCGCTATTTGTTTTTCAGTTGGGGTTTTTCCTAGTTTCTTTTTTAACCGCTGGGAGATCATATCTTTAATCTTTCTCTGGTTTATAGCCTGTACCGTACCAGGCATCTTTCTAGCCGTTACGCTAGGATGCTTGGAAGGGTCTCTAAACCAGTTCTTAAAGCTATCTACTCCCTGTCTGCGCCTAGCCTCTGCGCTCAGAATATGAGGAACATACCCCTCAACCCCCATGTCATTAGCCCTACGCATGATGTCACTGATAGGAACCCCAGCAGACTTCTCCGCTAGATACATCTGGTGGTATCTACCCGCCTGGTCATCTGCAATCTTCTGTAAACCACCCGTGCTTCTTGGTAGGCCATACCAACGCACATCTCCACGACCCATCTCAATTAGAGAGTCTCTCACAGACATAGCCTTACCGCCTGTCTCCGCAGCCCTGGCTGTCTCTACTGATTGATTAACCGCTTTAGCCGCGTCATCATAAGAGACTCCAGCCTTCTGTGATAACGATGTGATCTTTGCTTGAAGGGCTTTTACATCCTGCTCTATGGCCATGTTTGCGCCCCTCATCCTACCCTTGGCCGCATCAGCCAGCATCTTTACATCTCTTGATTCGCCAGTATAAATATTTAATGACCTCGCTAGGTCTGTCTGCCCAAGAGACCTACCACCTTTCTGTAGCCATTCTGGGGTAAGAGCGCCTATACCCTTACCAATCCCCTTCATCATTCCTGGGCCGATATACATGAGCGGGTCAGTGGCTAGGTCTATTCCAAATGCCGCAAACCCAGAATAATAAGGATGCTCTTTAACCCAATCAGGATATCGGTCTTTAAGCAAATCCCTACCCCTGATAACCTCTTCTCTTTTCCAGCCCCTGGACGCACCACCAAAGAAAGCGGTTGGATCATCTTCCTTCAGGGCTTCATTCATCCCCACCCATAAAGCATTTCTTGGCCGGTCTAGTTGAGAAAGGACATCAAGAATAATACTCCCTGTTTCCTTCCCCATGCTGGATATCCAGCCTAAGACACCTCTGTTATCATCTATACCATAAAGTTCCTTGCGGTATTCTTCAAGACTTTGAGCCATTTACTGTACCTGGAAATTGAAACCGTACAATTCCTTAAATTTCTCATCAGACATTGTTCCTTCCGACCACTGATCGTATTCCGTTCTTGTCGGCCATGAAAAACTAGAAGAAAGTTCTGGCTTAAATTCCCTCATCCACGCAGTAACCAAATCTGCTGCCGCCAGATGTTGCTGCTGCAAATTAAGACCTTGTGCTATGTTAAAATCTATAGCTTGCTGATATGCGGCCCACGGGCCTTCAGTTTTTATTAACTCTTTTGTATTTGTAACCAACTGAGCAGTGGGTGTTAATCTTGCTGTTGGATTAGTATCCTGCCATCCCTCTGGGGGTTGTGATGCTGCGCCCTTTATAGGCAGGTTTCTTTGTTCACTTCCATCAGGATTCCACCATGTTTTCCACGGCCCCTGACCACCATTCAAGTCTTCTACTATATCCCTGGCTAACCTGAGTTGTCCTATAGACATATCTCTATAGTTACTGGATATATCCTTAACCCCCATCATTACAGATGCGGCTCTTAGTATGCCAGCGTTCTTTTCTATCTGGCTTAATGCTTGTCCTATTGGTGGGCTTAAATTATATTTATTAACAGTGGCATCAACATTGGTCTGTACTACTTCTCTTTTGCCCTGTTCTTTCAGACCCTCTTTGGCTGAAGCAGAGGTGGTAGATACATCCCCCTCTTCGGCTACCTCTCCAGTTGATAAAATATTCCCTCTGGAATCTAAAACTATACCAGTGCTAACATCAAGTTCTTCTGTGCCATCATCACTTTCAAACCTTTCAGTAACGGAATTCCATACTTGTCTAGCAGCTTGTGGGGCATGACCTAAAACATTATATGCCGCCTTACCTATCTCCGCTGCCACTTCAAACGGCCCTGGCCTACCGTCTTCTATTCCTTGCGCCGCCGCAACAAGCTGTTCTTCAGTAGTGACATCTTGAATTAAATCTTCAAAATCTAAATCCCCTTCCATTGCTTGTTCAGCAGTGGGTAGATCAGGTATTCTAGTTGGGCCAGTCCACGGTACTCTCTGCCCTTCCATAGTTTGTTCAGGGCCAGTAGGTGGCGCTGATGGTTGGGCAATTATAGGTTGGAGACCTTCGTGAGGAGATGGTCTTTGAAGAAGTGGCGGGAGTTCTTCATCTATAACTTCTTCACCTAATTGCTGTTGAGCCTGTAAAGATTGCAGCGCAGCTTGTCTGTCGTCAGGCCCATAAACCTCTGCTTGTCTTTGCGCCTGATCCCAAGGGGTTTCTACTGGTTGTGGTTGTGGCCCGATTCTTCTATCCGGTTGAAATCTTCTTTCCTCAACTAAACCAATATTTCCAGAGGGGGTATATTGCCCACCTGTGTATTTATCACCAATAGCAGGGTACAGCCTATTGCGTCTAAGGCCTTCTTCTAAGCCTGGTGTTGTTGTGGTGGTGAATAATGAACCAGAAGGTACAAATCTCTGTTGCTGCCAACCCCTGTCAAATGTACCAGAAGGGAGCATTTGCCTTTCTAGAGACCTTGCTTCTCTCATTTCTGGAGAATACAGAAGCCCCTCTGCCTGAGCCTCTTCCCCTTCAGTTACCGCTCTTTGAAGTTTCTCCCCCGCTCTCTCCATCTGCCTTTCTGAGAGTATACGCGCATCTAATGCGCCTCCCCCACGGGGTTTTTCAGTAACAAAATTCCTGTCTGGGATATTTTCCCCAAGATCAGAAATATACTCATCCATCTGATCTTCTGTTGTTTCGGGGTTGGTAAACTTATCCCAAATTTCTGGCCCATATTTAAACCCAGCCGTACCTAAAGCAACTGCCCATAATGCTTTTGATCTAGTTAGCCACAGCGCACTTCCAAACACTGCGCGCAAAACCTTTCTTCCAGCACTATTTTTATTTAACTCTTTTAGCGCCACCTTTACTTCTTTGTAACGCTTCTTCTGCAATAGACTAAATATTTTTGCCTCTAGTTTCGCTTGCGATGGTGTCAGCTTGGATGGTTTCTTAGCCATTATCTACCACCCCCAAGATTCCTTGGGTCAACCATAGGGGGTATATTCATAAAGCCCATCTTGTCTACTGCTACTGGTTGTATTCCTGAACCCCCTCTACGACCGCCCTGAAAATCTCTTTTCTCTTCAGCCTTCTGCCTTTGAAGGAAGGCATTACTCATCTCCCAGAGACTGTCTTTAAAGTATCTGTCTGCCATAGCTATGGGGTTTTCCAAAGCTTCCGGGTTAATATCGCCCCTAGAGGTAGTGGCTGCTAGATAGTCTGTTGCCTCACTAGAGTCTCTTCCTGTAAAGGGGGCAAACATATTCCCCAGCTGTCCTGTTAAAAAATTAAAAGCCATTATGACCCCCTAAAATGCTGGTGCTAGAGCGCCTATCACCGATGCGATACTCCCTAATTGAGATATACCAGAAGGTGCTGGCTGAGTAACAGCCGAACCGTAATCACCAGAGATCATTGCCATATAGTTCTGCAATGCGGTTTGTGGTGCTGTAGCCTCATACTGATACTTGGCAATATTTCTATTGATTGCCTCTTGATCCATTGCCCTCTGTTGCTGACCTATATTACCCATCGCCTGGTAGGACGCTAATGGCGCTCCCATGATAGTTGGATATCCGGATATACCCGCTTGCTGTTGTGCCATCTGCATCCCAGCCGCTGGCATCCTCATGCTCTGCGCTCCACCATATGCGCCACCATACATCTGTGCTAGGTTCTGAGCAATAGCTTTTTGCCCTTGAGCAAGGACTCTTTCTTGGGCTAAATCTCCTCTTGACCCACCGCCAGGTTGTACTGGCATATTCATGGAGCCTACCATTCCCTGTCTAACATTGGCGAGACCCTGGTGCATTTGTTCTTCTGCTTGCTCTCTATATACATTAGCCAAATCGCCATAAGGTGTTCCAGCGCCTGTGTCTACTCTTCCCGCTAATAGGTCAGACGTCTGTGTATCACTAAATGGAGTTTGTCCACCTAATTGGCCTAATACTGCTTGTTCGGCTCCTGTTTGTAAACCTCTCCACTCCGGGCCTTGGAGATATTGAAGCGCCTCTGCTTGAGCCTGTTGTTCGGCGGGGGCGAATCCAGCTAATGTAGGACCACCGTAGTAAGATGGCGGCCCACCTTCATATAATCCAGCCGCTGCCCCAAAACCTCTAGTTAGATAATCTTTCTGTTCCAGCCACGGTTCTGTAGTTGTTGTTCTTGCGCCTTGCATAATTTATCTCCTGCCGCCTCGTCTATCTTCAAATCCCCACGGGTCTTGATCAATCATACCCCAAGAGAAATTATCTACGTTTGGGTCAGCATAATCAAAAGGGGTAAGAAGTCCTGATATATCTGGAATAACTGGTGGTGGAGGAACATATGCAGTAATACCACCCGCAATATCAACATGGGGGTTTCCAGTTATACTTGTTCCGTATTCGGGTTCGGGGCCAGTAGAGCCTACCCACACATCCATATTCGGCCCTACATCATCATACCAGTCATCCCCGTAATCATCATCGCCACCGTTATCATCGCCTGGTCCGGGCCCAGGTCCGGGTCCAGGTCCAGGTCCGGGGCCAGGTCCGGGGCCGGGTCCAGGTCCGGGGCCAGGTCCGGGTCCGGGTCCGGGTCCTGGTCCGGGTGAAGGTCCAGGTCCTGGTGAAGGCCCAGGTCCTGGTGAAGGCCCAGGTCCGGTACTGCCAAACGGAACATAATAATCCTGTTGAACCATTGGGGAATACCAATTACCTTCTGGATACTGAAGAGCAGCATGGCCACCAAAGTCAATGTTTCCTAATAGACCCCCAACAAAAGCCTCTATATCTGACGCAGTAGCGCCGTCCAATAGACCTCCCTCTTCACCCACATAGGGTTGAACATAATCTGGTCTGCTTGCGAATCCGGGTACTGACCCTACAACGTATGTTGGTTCTGCCATTAGTGCATCCTACTTGTTAAGTCTTTTGTTATTATGTGATAAGTACATTTCCAGTCCTTTAATATTCTTAACCATGCTTTTCTACCCCATACCTCTATAAAGGTGCAACCGTTCATCAGGGCGAAATCTTCAACCAGGGGTAAAAACTCTAGCCATTTTTCCATCCCTTCCCCGCCAACAAAAACAATCCTGAACACCTTTTTCTGTGGGTAATTTGCAAACCTTGAGATCATACAGGCTATGACTTCTTTCTCCTCAACAACAACCCATAACTGCATTTCTCCCCCAACCAGGGAATCAAGAAAGTCATCAGGAGATAACTCTTTTTCATCAGTTTGGGAAAGTTCTATATATGGTAAAATCTTATCCCAGATATACGGAACGTCATCAGGGGCAACTAATACAACTTTACAGTTGAACCCAGGCTGAAGTGGATTCTTTAAAGAAATAAATTCCCTCGCCCGATCCCGGATCCCAGTTAGTTCCATCGGCGTATGCGATGTCTCCCCCTCTGGGTTTTTCTGGTTCGACATGAATTCTCTCCGTTCTTAAATGCGATTGATTGAGTATAGTATTACCCAACCGTTTGAGTTCTGTAACAATGTATACGCCTAAGTCTTTGTCATCAAGAGGTAATGGCCCCGGCTCATAGTACCTGACAGACTTTACTACCCTGTCTTTGTATGTAGCCATTAGTAACTCTGTGAGCCTCTGCGCCCCGCATCATCTAGTTCTATTGAATATCCGTCTAGCCTCCAGTCAAAGTCTCCGGTGGATTCAAACTTAACTCCATAGAGTTTTCCCGCCGCTCTGACTGAAATCTTAGATTGGGTGTCAGGATTAAAGGTATAAGCGGAAGTCCATGAGACAGCCTCTTCTGTAGACATCTGGGTTCCTACATAAACATTAACTGTATTAGCAGACCCAGTTACTTCCATCTTTGGATATATTGCCTTAATTCTCTTAACCGTAGTTTGATCAGGTTGACCTTGGGCTGTCGTAGACATTCCTGTACGCTGAATATATGAATTCATTAAAGCGGTATCTTCTTTATTTCCAGAAGCATTACGGTACAGTTTTGTATCCGTCAGAGATGCCATGACAAGCACGTTCTCCTCTGTACTCCATGTTTGTGACCATGATCCTAGCGCTGCACTCCATGTAGGAATGGCTGCTGCCCATGTAGTAAAGGCGTTTGGATCAGCAATAGAACCATAACCAATATGTGACAGATCGGGAATATCTCTTAAAGTAAAGGCTTGATTAGTCCAGTTCCAGACCACAGCCTTATTACATTGGTTAGAGGTATTCTCAGCCGTGGGAAAGCAAGCCCACATCTCTGTGTTTCCATAGTCTGCAACAACAAAAGACTTCTTATACTGTGCGCCATCAATAAAGTTAAACACGTAATCTCTAATCTTGTGAGGAAGAATAGAGGTTACCTTCTCACCATTATTAATATAGATGTCTCCGTTACCAAAGAAGAAGTGACCACCATCAAACTCTGCGATACAGTTCTTTGTTAATGCACCAACAGAAGGGGATAATTGTCTAAAGGCAAAGATAAAAGGAGTTCCAACATACGTCATGGAGTAGATAGAATCCTCTTTGTAAATCATAAATGAATCACGGAGAGGAAGGCCATCAAGAATGGCACCTTTTGAGTCAGCCAATTCATAAGTTCCAGCATCAACTACGGCACTAGTTTCATCCCATGAGGATGGAACGGTTTGAATGGCTGCTTCAGTAGACCACTTTACCAGTTTAGTATACCTAGCATCAGATGAGCCTGAAGAATCAGTCACATTAAGTGCGACCAAGAAAGAGCGAAATGCTCTCATAGAATAACACTCAAGGTCTGCTGGCCAGTTAGTTAAGTCTGCCATAACTGTGGTAACGTCAGGTTCACCAGTGGAGTCAAGCGCCCAGAACTGCGGGTCATCAAATCCATTAGCCATTATTAGAATTCCACCTAATACAGTGGACGTCCAGTTCTCTTCGGCAGTTGCGCTGTAATCTCCCGGTGAGACTGTTCTTGTTATATCATACCAAGTATCATTACTATCTTTGAATACATGAATTTCTGCTGTTCCAGCAACTATCCAGTAGTTGTCTGCTGCGGTCTTTAGATTAGTAATATAAAGCGGAACAATAGGGCAGGTCGCCATAACTTCTGCGTAGCCCGGTGATTTAATAATGGAGCCATGCTCTGCTCTTACATTATTACCATCAGACCATACATTAGGTGGAAGCTGCCAAGGGTTTATATCCTTGACAATACCTACCTGTCCGACATTATCTACCGGGATTAGAGCCATTAGGCAATAGAATCCCAAATAGAATCCCAAGACTGGTTAGATTCATTCCACTCATATTTATTCCCATCATCTGGATAAGGTGTAGGTGAATCCCATAAACAGGTATCCTCATCTAACACCCATGATGGGTAGGGTTTAGGTGGTATAAAAGCATCTCTCTCTTCATCGTAAGAGAAACCAATGCCAGCATGGTTCTTTCTCATATTGTTGTTGTAAGAGGACTGCCTCCAAATAGCCCAACCAGTCAATTTTGTTAAGAAATCAATCCCTAACGCTTCCTGCTCCATGCCGTTAGCATCTTTAAGCACATCATTGTGTACCGAAAGAGATTCTATAACTTTTGAGTTTAAGCCTATTTTTGCGAATGTAGCCATTATGCTGTGTAACTCCCAGTACCTGTAAATTCCATTATTGTATTTAATCCAGACGTTGAAACTGTAGGTGAACCAGTTGTTGTTGATGAGTATTCAGCAGTTGGTACACTTAAAATAACTATACCTTTACCTCCTGCTACTCCCGCAGCAAGACTACCACCAGCGCCCCCACCTGTATTTACTGTTCCTGCTGTTCCCGGGCCGGTACCACTACCAGCACCTCCGCCTCCAGCACCACCAGCACCTGATGGAAATGATGCGCTGTTTGCACCCCCACCACCTCCACCGGCATAGGTTACAGATGCGCCTGTTATAGAAGAAGCTGCACCATCACCACCATCACCAGCGTTAGTGCCTGCTACATAATTTTCACCAACTTCACTGGCACCACCGCCACCTCCACCAACTGCCCAAGAATATGCATCTGTGTCTCCATCGCCACCATCATAACCTTGAACTGGGGATGTTACTGGGGTATTGCCGCTACCTCCAGCCCCTTCAGCCGCTGGAGCATGTCTTGAACCTCCTCCTCCACCAGAACCTCCATCTCCAGCATCGGCGCTGGCAGAGGGATGGGATGAACCCCCACCACCGCCACCAGCAGAAGTTATAGTTGTTAAACCTGTACCTGCAATTGAAGAATCTGAACCATTACCACCAGTAACACCAGTGTTGGCAGCGGCAGCGCCTCCATCTCCTACAGTTACTGTAATTGCTGTTCCAGCATTTGCTAATTGAGTTGATGTTCTAAAACCACCTCCACCACCGGCACCGCTATTGCCATAACCACAACCCCCACCACCAGCCACAACTAAGAAATCTATGGAATATGCGTTTGGTGCTAACGCTGGAGTTCCCTCATTGGAACCAGCAGTGACTACCCAACCTTGCGTTGCATCCACATAAGTTAGCGTTACACCTTCTCTTTCGGTTATGATGCGTAAAATGTCTGTAGCGCCTTTGATGTTTAATCCATTAGGGTTTAATATCACATTATTTGTATCAAAGGTTCCCGCATAATCTACAAATTCAATAGTGTCGCCAACGCTGGCAGAAGCGGGGAGAGTTACAGTACAGTCGTTAGAGGTTGTATTGATTGGATATCCATTACCAGCAACAGCGGTGAGTGTAGAACCCGTAACTACTGACTGCCATGCTGTTCCTGTTGCTACTTCTGCCCATACTGGATTAGCCCCAGTACCTTGAGTCTTTAGAAAATATCCATCAGTTCCAAAACCTAGTCTTGCAGGTGCGCCAGATGCGCCGTAGTAAAGGACGTCACCCTGCGTACCATCATCAAGTTTAGCAAGGGTTACATTGTTATCCAGTATTTTATCAGTGGTAACATTGTCATCAAGAATCTTAGCCGTAATTACGGAATCAGACTGTAACTTTGCGGCTGAAACAGTGTCATCACCGGGCGTTGGTATCTCTGCCAACTGACCTAAGTGAACCACTTGGACGTTTGCGGTTCCAGACGGTACAGTTCCGGTGAAGGTCAGTGACGTACCGCTTAATGTGTACGCACTGGTATCCTGTCTTACTCCGCTTATGAAAACCAGTAGTGCTGCTAAGTTAGGTGGCGCATAATCAAGCGTCACCGTCATGGCACTGCCATCCCCGTCAAAGAACTTAGATGGGAACTGAGCGAATTGTGGGGGGCTTCCTAAATAACTCATATTAACTCCATCCTAGTAAAGTAATGCAACGCCATGAACTTGGGTTTCTTTTGATGATGCCACTTGATTCGCAAAAGATATTTTATACTTTGGCGTTGTACCAGTATTGCTAATTGTTATATCATTAGATTTAGCCATAAGTATTCCTGTTGAAAATGTTCCCGCTGCGGTCAATGGGGCTGATGTATAATTTGATCCACCATCGGAAGATACTTGCGCAACTAAATCCGTATCTATCGTGGCTGTACCAAAAGCATTTTTATAAAGAACAACAATACTCATCTTAGATACTGTTGCTTGTGCAGTCTGGGTTTCGGATGTAAAGTTTCCTGTTGCGCTAGCGCCAAGCGTCGTGGCCTTCAATGCCTCAGTAGGTACGGTATAAGTGGTCAGGGTAGGATCGTATCTAGCCACATCAGAAATTCTCCATTGAGAGAGATACGCATTACCAGAATTAACGGATGAGTGTCTCATACAAAGAGCCAATAAATCTGTTGCACTATAATTACAATCAATCGTATCGCCTGTGGCAGAGTACATTCTATTACCGTTCATAAATGTAGCAACATTTCCAGAACCATCCCTTACAGTAGCAACATGACGCCACTCAGATGCCGATAAAGCCGCCCTTATGGTTGTGCTACTTCCTGACATAAAAGAACCAACATAATCATTTAGGTCGCCGCCAATAGCAATAGTTGCTCTATCGTTTCCATCGCTTGTTTGATCGTAAAAATATACATGAGCGCCATTTGGGGTAGTAACTCCATTATGTTTTACCCACCCCTCTACAGTAAACGCACCACCAGTACCAAAATCCAATCCAGATATTGTTGTACTATTACGATCAATAAGGAAACCACCATCTGTATTTATAGTACCGGGGATTAAATAACCTATTCCACTAAATGCTCCACTGGTTGATGAGTATGAGCCATCGTCAACCGATGTAATTTGCCAGCTGTCGCTTGTTGTTGAATCCAGTGGCAGCGTTGTATCATTGCTGTCCATAGGAAACATCAACATACAATTTGCATCTGCTGCCTGTGTAGCCGCCCACACATATTCCGCATCATTTCTTACAGTATCTGTTTCAGCATCAATGCCTGAATCATCCTCAAACTGATCTATAAAGGCATTAGACAGATTATATGCCGCTTGGTTATTCTGGATAGCAGAGTGTAATGCAAGAGTGGCTATATCATTAAGAACTGGAGAAAGATCAGTTTCTGGAGCATTACCCAACTGCGCTAAAGGAACATCACCACTTGATAAGTTAGACGCATTAGTTGGGTCAGTAGCCATGTTAGCAGTAGCAACCTCACCGGTTCCTAAAGTTCTTACCCCTTCTGTTACTTTTGTTATTGCCATAATTTATTCTCTACTTGAATGGTGGGCCGACAAACCATGCGACCAATGAGTATCTTGTTCCTTTTGTTACAGGTAGTACCTGATGTTCTATGAATGATGGAAAGACTATTATTGAGCCAGCGTTCTTGAAGTCAGGAGTCTCAACTATATTCTCCATTTTTCTATATTGAGCAAACTGAAACTCTCCGCCCTTATAATTTCCATTAAGCAGAATGGTCATGCTTAACTTTCTTACTTTACCGTGCAAGAATTTATTATCTGGATTGTTATATACAGATAAGCAATCAGAAGAACCATCAACGTGCCAACCATAAAATGAACCGGGTTTGTATCTGGTTATTTGCATTGATTCTACTGCTGTTATGTCATAGTTCCATCCAGCATGTTCGTTTGCCCTCATCATATAAGGCCAAACTAAATCAATAAGCCACTGCTCATTAGTCCAACTTACATCGCTTATTCTGGCTTTCTTGTCTTTTCCCGGCTCTCTTTTTTTCCCAGTTACTCTCTCTTCGTCGGTAGTGCCTTTCTTCTTGTCTATCTCCGCTGGCTTAAAATCATCTTTACCAAGAGCCTTTATTTTGTTACACGTCTTTTTGTCTAATGATGAAGTCCAAAAGAACCACTCATTTGTCAGTTGCATTTAACTCCATCCCAAACTCACTGCTTGGATTCTTGTGTTTTTTGATACACCCTGATTCAATGTTTCTATTTTCCAGCGCATTGATGTTCCAGAAGCTATACCAGATAAATCAACGCCATTAGCAGTAAGAATTGTATGACCGCCAGTGTCACCCTGATCCACTAGAGTAACTGCTGAACTATAGGCAGACCCATCTCTACTTATGTAAGCCTTTATATCTGTATTAGGGGTTGTGGTTCCAGTGCCATTAGAAATTGTCATTACTAAATCACCAGTGGTTGGAGCAGACTCTGCTGTCTGAGCATTAGATACTAGGGTCATATCAAGATTGGTGTCATTCTCTTTAACGTATACGCCACCATTGTCTCCGTTCCCTCCTTTTGACCCACCACGCTCTCCTCCACCACCACCCCCTCCAGTTCCACCTTCGCCAGCAGGTGACCAAGGAGGTGCAGGATTACCATTTTCATAATCTCCATCAGCACCACCGCCAACACCACCAAGTCCGGCTAGGGCTGGGCCAGAAGATGCGGCTGTACTACCACCCCCGCCACCACCAAAGTACCCACCATCACTGCCAGTAGATGCTGCATTTGCCGAAGTTGATCCATAAGCAACAAAAGTTGAAAATAATTGTCCGGCTCCACCATCACCACTCCTTGCCGTTGTACCACCAGTACCAGCGGCACTAGCACCACCACCGCCTCCAGTAGTATTACCCGGCTGAGCATCAGTACCATCACCACCAGCGCTTCCATATGATGTTGCTCCAGCAAAATCTGCTTGGGTTGAAGCGCCGCCATCAGTATTGAGTGTGCCGCCGCCTCCTGAGCCGCCTGTTAATCCGTCACCGGCACCTTCCCGTGCACCGCCGCCACCACCTAACCCAATTAATTTAAGATTTACAGCAGAATTATCAAATGAGGAGTCACCACCATTAGTACCTACTGAACCATCTCCTCTGGCGCCATATGCGCCAACAGTAATACCATAAGCCTGACTACCGATTACAGTAAAATCTGTATCATGGACAATGCCTCCTGCGCCTCCCCCACCGCCATGATAAGTACTACCGCCACCACCGCCACCACCAACTACCAAAACCTCTACTGAGACAATTCCTGCTGACGCTGTGTAGGTAGCACTTCCTGTTGTCTTAAATGCCTGAATAGCCGCACCAGCAACTGATCCAGAATAATAATTTGAAGCATTTCTAACTTCATTAGTAGAAGCGGAAGCATCTACACCAGAGGCATCTTCAAAGGCGTCAATAGACTGATCTACCAGATTATATCTAGCAAGAGAACCATTTGCGGCTACTTTGAATCCTAGAAGGGCTATGTCATCTTGGTTAGCAGTTATTCCAGAAGTATCTACTGCGGCGTAAGTCTGAGCGCCAGTAAGAAACGTACTGGATGAGGCTGTGCCTGATCCTAGTCTTGCTGTGGGTACTGTACCAGACGCAAGATTAGTTGCGTTGGTAGTATCAGTAGCCATCTTACTGTTGGCTATAGCAGCAGACGCATTAACGTCTACATTGAGGATTGCACCATCTTCAATATCGTCTGATGTCAGCGCAATAGTCGGTCTGACTTTACCCATATAAGACATTATGTTATCTCCAAGACACCTACGACGCACTCAAGGTCGCCCGTGGCGGATGCTGTAGCAGCCAGAATATCACCTACCGCTAGATTTATCGCCTTGTCTACTACAAGGGTTGAGTCTGCTGGAACGGGAACCGTTTTCATTATGTGTCTATAGGTTGATCCACCATCAATAGTACACTCTAATGTAGCGTCTACTGAAACTGAGCCATCCACATTAGATAGGTATACGGCGTTGACCACCGCTTGTGTATCTGCTGCGACAGGGCCATAGACAGTAGTTCTTGTATTACCCACTGCGACCCCTGCGTTTACGAATGTATTAGCCATATTAGCCTCCTAATGCTAGGGCCATTGCTGCGGCGTTATCTACTGCTGCTGCCCACGCAACCCCGTTTGTTGCGGTAGAATCCGCTGTTAAAACTGTTTCATTTATTCCGACAGGCAATCTTGTTTCTGAGTCCACCGTGTTGTATACAAGCAAGTCACCTTTAGTGGTCAGGCGATCAGGTGCTAAAACATCAACCTTCTGCCACTCTGAAGATGCGGTGGAATATTTTAAGTATTGGTCATTGGTTGCTGCGGTTGCGCTTATATCCTGACCCTGTAACTTAGCAACTGTAACTGCACCAGCGTTAGTCATGGTGGCGTCACCAGACAATGATGCAGCGGTAAATCCTGTACCATCACCAATCATTATCTGAGTTGTGGTTAAGGCCAAATCAGAAGGCACACCAGATGAATTTGCATTACGCACCTTCACCGTGTTGGCTGCCATGTCGGCTAACTCTGCGTTAGCGACACCGGCATCTTTAATTGTTACTGCGCCAGACGATACTCCAAAGTTATCAGATGAGAAAGATGCGACACCCTTTGCTGATGTGGTAGCGTCATCTCCTGCTATGGTTACGGTTGTTCCTGTTGCTGAACTGTTAAGTCCAGAACCACCAGCGACCGTAAGACTTTCAGAGTCCAGATCAATGTCAATGGTTCCAGAGTCTGTAATTATATCAAGGTCTTCTCCGGTAACCGTAGCATCCACATAAGCCTTAATAGACTCAGAAGTTGCAATGGTTGTGTCGCTTACACCTGACATGGTATCGCTGTCAAGAACAGCCGTACCGGAAATACCAGTATTAACAACCGGACTTGTCAGGGTTGGGGAAGTAAGCGTCTTATTTGTTAGGGTATCAGTCGTTGCCTTACCAACTAACGTATCTGTTGCATCGGGGAGAGATACGGTTCTATCCCCGGTTGGGTCTATGACACTAAGTACAGTCTCATTCCCGTCATCCGTTGCCCCCTCAAAAATAACCGTAGCATCTTCTAATAGGTTTACTGAGGTTCCTGCCGATATCGTTGTACCGGCAATTGAAGCGGGTGTAACTCCACCAATCACGGCTCCGTCAATAGTTCCTGCGTTTACGTCTACTGAGTTGGATGTCTCAGGATCAACGGCTAACGTAATCCAAGCATCATTAGCCTGATTACGAATCTTTAGTAAGTCAGCATCAGTATCAAGCCATACCAAGCCTGTAGACTCTAATGCAGTACCAGTTATCGCTGGAGCAGTAGCCTTGGCTATAATAACCTGAACTGCTTGGTCTGGGCCAACACCAGTAGTAGCCGTAGAGTCCGTTCCCATCGGAAAAGTTTTCTGTAAAATTTTCTTGACGAATCTAAGAACGTCATCGCCTTGTGAGACTAAGTCAGTTGCTGTAGGATTGTCGCGATCAAAATCGCTGATGTAATTTCCGCTATCTAATGCCATTAGTAGTACCCGCTTGTGTTCATAACCCTCATTGCGCTACCAGAATGACGGTCTTTGTTATCTTGGTCTTGTAATGCTCTTAAAGATTCTTGGAAAGCGGTAGCCCATAGCTGAACGCGCTGATCGTTCATTAAGAACGGTTCCGCTTCTAGTAATGCTCCATATAAATATACATCTGGATTATTTGTCAACATCTGTCCTGTAGGACTTCCAGTTGAAAGAGCGGCTATCTTTTGGTAAAACATTATAGAATAATCATAGGCTACATCTGGAGTTGGCCCCAACTTAACTTTCTTTATTGGAGTTCCACTACTGTTGTCAGAAAAAATAGTATAAGTTAGCGGTCTTCCACCCTGACTGCCAGCCCACATCCTATTCATATTCTCAGGAGTAATATACGATAACGTAGTTATTGGACTCGTCCTTAGATGAAAGTCTACCATCTGAAGGTAATCAGAAGGAAGAGAATAATCCTTAGTGCCGCCCACTAATGCAGCGGCTCCTCCCAATGTAGTCGTATCTACATTAAGCATTATTGCTAGACGGAGAGTCCGGTTCATCCGGGCCTCCGCTAAAGCAATAAACTCTGGTATCCTAAGAGTCAGATCATCGCGATCTAACCAATTAGCTACAGCAGTCTGTAGTTCGCTGTAGGTTCCTATAGCCATTAGACGTTACGTGCTGAGAAGAATGCGTTTTGATTTAAGACTGGAAAATTTCTTTGTGTGCGTCCTGCGACGCCAAATGCGTATAGCCACATGATTAAACCCTCGTTGGTGTAGTTCTAAAATATTTGTTATCGGGATCATTGAGATACTTCTTCATAAGGTTATGATCTTTCTCTATTGCCCCATTTGTTTCTTTCATCCATTGAGTCCATATATTCAAAGGAATAGACGCAACCCTAACGCCCTCCCCAGCTTTACCGGGAGTTAGCTTGTCGCCATAATTATTATATGCCGCCTTGTTTTCCTCAAGTATAGGCTCACAATCCTGGTATGTATTTATAGTGAACTCTGTCTCATCCGCATTGGAATGAAACGTAGTTTTTAACATATTAGGCTCTACTTTTTTAGCCATTACACATGATACCCCGGATCATTACCTTCTACGATCCTATTCATACGGCTTTTCGTATCAGAAAGTTTTTCTTCTAAAGTCATGGGTTTGTTTTTTGGTTTATTAACCGTCTTTGTCTTAACAGACTTCTTTAATTTACCAGCCATAAACTTTCCCAACCTTAGAAACTTGTGTGCTTATTACGTTATCTATGCTACCATTATGATCGGTAGTACCAATAGCACCGTCCACTCCCGGCCCATACTTTTTAAGTTTGGGTTCACCCTCTGCATAAGGGGGTGGGTTCATGTCGGGGCCAGCGGCGGTTGCAGTACCCTTACTGGGCGGTTGTCCCATTTTTGCCATCTTAATGTACTCCCTTCATAAGTTTATTTAATTCTTTTTCTGGACTAGACTTTGCCCCTCTAATATGAACAACTTTTCGCATCCAATTATAGGTAGGTGACTTTTTTTTATTCCTTTTCCACTTGCTCCTTAAATTCCTCGCGACCCAAGCATCCGATGCGTCAGAATATTTCTCTTCAACTGCCATATTATTTCTCCTGTAAGGCAAAGCCCCCCGGAGGGGGCTATACCAATACTAACTTACTTTACACCTCTCATCTGACCGTTTCCGTGTCCATTCTTGGCGCGTAAACCATATTCAGCAATCAAAAGCTGCTTCATATTGTCGCCAGATTTGGCAAGAGTTTCTGTACGGAATGGACGTAAATAATCAATAGACCACAGATCGTAGTCAAAGAAATATATAGTTTCCGCAACTGAGAAACGATTGGGAACGACCTTGAACGTACCAAAGTCTGTTACCAGAACATCGACTGCGTTTACAGCAGTTACAGGGCCGTCCTTAGAACCAGCATCTTTGTACGGCGTAGCAACTACAGCGCCACCAACAGCAGACGAACTTATCGTCTGTTTAGTCAAGGCATCACACATAATGACATCAGGCGTTCCGCCCAAATCCCAGATACGGGATATTGTTGCGTTGATACCAGCAAGCGTAACCGCAAAGGTTGCGCCAGCAGGATCAGTTGGATCAGTCGTACCATCCGGCCCGACAGAACCAACACCAAGATTAGCTAGACCCGTTAATCTTGCCGCATCGGAGCCATCATTACTTCCATCTATAACGGTTGAAGTACCCACAACAGGCGTACCCATCCAAGTACCTACAGAAGCGGTTTGCCGCGCAGTACCAGAAGCACCGATAGTTTTTAGAGTATAGTCTAAAAGCATCGACTCCATATCGCGCTTCATTTCTTTGGCGCGTTTGGCAAGCTGGTAAGCCTGAGTTGATTTTCGACCAGCAAAATCAACAGCTTCGGCGGTTCCTGAACTTGTAACCTGCGTGGCCGAGATTTGAGTAAAATTGGTCAAACGTCTTGGCTCTGTCGCAGCAGTGGCAGTGTAGTCGTTTCCTTCTTCCTGCCTGTTAGCTGCAACTTGTTTTAGCTCGTCAGTTTGCCATTCAAAGGTCGTGTTGTCGCACGAACCCCGCCCTGCGCTGTTAAGAAACGGCGTGTCCATAGGGCTTATATTATAAATTATATTACTTAGGTCTTCCCTGATGCCGATAGCACCGTAGGTTTCCCTAGTATTTGCAGGAGCAGCCATAGCTTTTCCCTCCTAAGTTAAATGTCTATAAAATCCTCCAGGAGTGCAGACGCATCATCAATATGCCCTGTACCCCGAAGACGTTTCATTTGTGCAGTACGTTTACTTTTATCTGTGTCGGATTTGTCTTTCCCTTTTCCAGCCCTGATAACTTTTGGCTTATTTTTTAACTTCTTGGATTTTACATCAGCATTTTGTAAGCTATCATATTTCTGGGCCTTCATAAGCATAATCAAAGACCTGTGATCGGCTAGAGATGAGACCTCTTCTGCGGAGTATCCGTTGGATATGGCGTATTCTTTTAAACTAGAAGCCAACTCCTTTTGCTTTTCAGGAACACCCCAATCAGGAACTATGGACGCCATTTTCTGGTGTTCTTGAACCAGGGATTGTTTCATACTCTCCTGGTTTTCAGCATACTGCTGATTCATAACTTCCTGCTGTTGAGCCTGGTAATCTCTTAACCTATCTTGCGACTCTCTAAACTCTTCCTTTTTTGTAATAAATGCTACAGGGTCTTCTTCTCTAAGTTTATTCCAATCTACATTAGCAAGTTGGTCTAAACCCATTACTGATCCATCTATTACATTTTGCAGAGCATCAACGTACTGTTGTCGTTCTGCCTGTATCTGTTGGTACTCTTGAGCCATTGCTTGCTGCATTGACTCAAATTCCCTTCTGTTATCAGACAGTTCTTGAGTTTTTCTCGTATAATCTGACTGGCGACTATAGCCTTTCAGAAGTTCGTCAAAGGTCACCTCTTGCTCTTCACCATTTACGGTTACAGAATATACTCCAGGTTCTTCTTCTACTTCATCGTCAGACTCCTCAGGTTCTTCCTCTTCGTCTTCTTCAGACTCTTCGGCTTCCTCTTCGGACTCCTCCTCCAATGATTCGTCTTGAGTTTCCTCGGTAGACTCTTCTTCTTCAGTGGGTTTGGCTTCCTCCTCCTTTGGTTTCTCCTCTTCAGGTTCCATCAGGCTGAGTAATGCCTCTTGCGCCTCTGTTACACTACCCCCTAGCGCGGGGACTGGCTGTAAGCCACTAGGTTGCGGGGCTTCCTGCGTATCCGCCATAATTCAATTCCTCTTTAAATAAATGGGTGTTGCTTTTCAAGAACTTTATTCATATGTCCAGTTTCAACTATGGATGTTATATGCGCATAAACTCTATCAAGCAGTCTCATTGCAAGCCAGATTGACTCTCTGGCCTCAACTTCTGTTGAACCACTGACTTCCCAACGGTTCAATAAATCTTTCTTCAATACATCAAACGCTTCATTAAATACAGGGTTATTTAAAAGGCTCCTTGCTTGGGCCTCTGTTTGTTCATCTACCATTTATCCTATTCCTACGGGCCTCTCCTGTTCTGCTTCTAGTTGTAATTCGGCAGTCTTCAGGGCAGTGTCTACCTGAAGTTCTGCGGCATCCAACTGAAGCTTCTGTTGTTTAATTTGCGTTTCAGCGACTCTTACATCTAGTTCGCCTTTCTTAATCTGTAGTTCAGTCTGGGCTATCTGCTCTTCAGTAGACGGGCCTTGTGGCGGAATCTGAGATGGGTCGGTCAGGAAATCATTAACATTCTGGAAGCCCATTGCCTTTACAAGAGCCGCGCCCAGGTTATACATATTCTGTTCATTGACAATCCTTAATCCACCCTGCATTGCCTGTCCTGCAAAACTGAGCATCTGGGACAAGTGTGCCATTTGCTGATCCTTGCTTCCACTACCTAAAGCAACAGCAACCGTACAATCATATTTATCCTTCCATACATCGGGTCTTACAGGAACCCACTCATTTCTTAGCTTTACCATACGTTCCTTGTCCTGGTTTTTATACAGGAGTTCATATATGGTAATCATAAGGTCTTTTACGCCGGTTTCTGCAAAATTCCTGGCTATGAGTTCCACCCTACTTTGTGCGGCTGACATCACCTGATTAACCGCTGTTGCTGTAGTATGTGAAGTGAGGGCATTATCATTCATACCCTGAGAATACTTTGTAACCCCGGCTCTTGATTCCCTTATTCCATCTATGTATTTCAACATCTCAAAGGAGTAAGGCTCAAGTGAAGGAGTGTCAAGTCTTGTTACTGCGCCAGGAGATTTAACCCTGACTACACCACCAGGACGTTGTGTAAGAAGGTCATCCAGGTTGGCCTGACCCTCTAGAACCGCATATCTACCGAAATTCTGGTTATACATATTATCCATGAGGTTTCTGGTTAATGTAGATTTCATTAACTGTAAGTCCATGACTAAATCAGCAATGGATAACCCAAAGAACTTATGCGGGATTTTAATTGGGGTAATAGAAACAAAAGGAATAGAATCTATTTCTTCATTTGCAAGAACTGTTGAGCCTACAGTGCAAACCTTTCTTAACTCAGTAATGCCGTCATTATCATAATCTGTCTTTAAGAAAGATTCATGTAACCAGTAAGTGGATAGGCCATCTTCATTATGCACAGGATTACCCCAGCCTTCCCAATACTCAGCAGACTTGTCGAACTGATACCTTTCCAGTCTTTCTGCGGAAAAGGCCATCAAGTCCTCATCACTTCCACCAAGACTCTCCACATCTAAATCTTGGTCTGGGTACATCTCCTTTAATTCAGAAAGGGTTTTTGAAACCCGATGACAAACAAATCTTGCTTCTTGAATATTTTTAGCTTCTCGGCTTATAAGGAATTCAGAGGGTGGGACATTTTCTATCTTTATTCTTCCGTCATATTCCTTTCTCTTTATCACCACATCATGGTAGACAATCTCTTCCTCTATATATTCACTGTGTTCCAAGACCTCAACATTGTCATCCATTATTAATGACTGAAGTTCTATCTCACCTAGATTTCTATACTCCTCTCTGGTGTCTTCACCGTACTCTTCCCACCAAACTTTTACTATTCCGTTTTTGGAAAGCAGTGCATCAGTGAACCAGGAGTAAAGAATCTCCCAGCCAGGATTGTCTTTTGTAAAGACGTAATTAACGTAATCTGTAGCCTGTTCTGCCATCTTTACGTCTTCGGGGCCGTGAGGATTAAATTTTACCATCTCATCCCCGGAGGCAAAAACTCTCATCAAGGAGGGCTTAATCCATTCAATAGTATCTTGAACTGTGGAATCAACAAACTGACTACGGCCATCAACCTCATTTCCAAAAGGTAGACCATAGTAATACTTCATAGCCATTTCTCTTTGCGTAGAAATGGTATCTCCCATGTAACCTAGAGAATCGGTAATCTCACCTCTTATTCTAGTTACCAGGTCTTCTTCTGTAATTTTTTCAGCCATCAAATAATTCCATAGTTCTTGTATTTAATATCACCTGTCCAAGTTTCATCTTCCTGGGAAACTGCATATCTGGTTGACATAACCGCATATCTGGTTGCTGACATCAAGTCATCAAACAGGGGGACTATCTTCCCCTCTTTGCGGTGATACATCCTGAATTCTTCCCACCATTCTCCTAAAGTTGAAAACACATGGAACTTTCCATTCTCCATTCTCTGGAGTAAATCCATGATTCCAACCTCTATGGAGTTTCCACCTTTCTTCTCCCCTATAGCTGTGGGGTTTGAAAAATGGAATGGCATCATATTGCAGCCTAAACTTCTATATTGCTCCGCCAATCCGGGGTTTCCCATTGCATCCCTGCGATGCCCGTCATGCGGCCACACTATCGGAATAAACCCCGGCCTATTCCTGATTGCGGCGGCATGAACAGAAGGTGCAGCTTTGGATTGGCGGTAGCAATCATAGATGTAAATTTCATCTTCTTCCCTATCCCACGCCACCCAGACTATTGCTGTAGGGTGGTCAAAGCCAAAATCAATACCACAAATGCGTGGCCAGTGACCAGGGAGAGGAAATGGATCAATAATTAGTTTATCTTCCATTATGGGGTAAACCAATCCTGAACCAATTGAGGGTCTCCCGTACCTTCTCATTTCCCTTTCATGGGGGGAATAAGAGGCAAGGATTTGTTCCATTACGGCTTCATTTAAATGTCCGTCCTGTTTATTAAGTACACTTTTTACTTTCTCTGAGGCGTCATCCCAGGTAGCATTGTTTAAACTCTGTCCTGATTGCAAGTTATTTACAAAAGATGCAACCGTCTGGGTCATGCCCTGTTCGGGGGTGAAGGTCATATAAACCATCCCCCTCCTGTCAAGGGTTCTGGTTACAGCCTGTGAATAAATCTCTCTTGAAGGTTCCTCATCTAGCCATATACAATCAACTGATCTCCCCTGCCATTTCTCCACACCCATCTCATAAGCTTTAAAGAACAAAGAAGAGTTGCCTCCGGTAACGTGCTTTATGAGGGCAACACTCTTAGCATTGGGAACACCGGGCTTCCTCTCCGTTTTAATAATACAACCTTTAGGGATGGTTCCAGAACCGAACGCTTCTGGGTCATCAGGGGAGCCTAAAAGTTCATACTGAACAATATCTCTAGTGGTCTCGTTAGAAACACCCCCCGCCCATGCAATTATGGGTTGACGATACCTCCGCCCATTCCACCACTTTGGATACAAGCCCGTTAAATGAAGGGCTAATTCCGCCGAACCACAGTAACTTTTTCCAATTCTGTTAGCCGCCATGAGTAGGCGTTGGTTGGCGCTTGCCCCTGTAGCGTGAAACGCCTCCTGATAGGGATAGGGGTCATAATAGTCTATTTTGTTGAATCTTTCCCGCTTTCGGATTTCTCTAGCGATTTCTACTGCTTGTGCGAGTTCTGCCTTTGTAGCCGCTTGCGTGAATGGCTTTGGCTTGACGCTCTGCACCGGCTCTATTTGCATAACATTTCCCTGATTCTCCGTATTTCCAGCCTTTCTTTCCGCCTTTTAGTGTACACCGTTGTATAGGCATCATTTCCCTCTTTATTAAAAGATTGTACTTTGATTAGTTTTATCCTCTTGATATTTTCCCCGCATCATTACATTAAATGAAATACTGAATCTATCTTCTTTAGAGGGGTTTGAAGGAATATCATGCTCCAGCCATGATGGAAAAATAATCAAATGATCCTTTTTGGTTGGCATCCTGGACATTCCAGAATTGTATCTATTGTTCTTAGAAACTGTTGGAGCAAAATCACTATATAAGGGCCGATAGAAATTAATTGGGGGGAATTCTTTATTCTCATCAGGATAAAAAACACCGCTAAACAGATTATTGTGGTGTGTATGCCTTCTAAAATGCGCTGAATAAGGTTGCCTATTTCCCCACATAGAGGTTATTTCCGCTGAATAACTGCCATCAAACTCCATTATATTCTCAGAAATACCAGAAACCAGCTTCTTTATAACCCTGCAAAAGCCCTCAAACTCTGCCTTGGTGTGGAGATTAGGATTTGTTTGTTCTATATCCCACGGCTTTACTTCTTCTTTTCTGTTCTCAACTAACTCCCTTTCCAGTAAATCTTTAATTTTGAGTTTATCTGTAATCCCTTTTAAATGAGTAACAAATATTGGAACTGAAAATATATTATGAACTTGCGGAACTATCTTGCCGTCATGGGTAGTGTTCATTTACAGTCACTGAATGTCTAAAGCCATACTTCCCTACCGCTAAATTAGTAGAATAAGAACAACTCGCTAACAAAAAGGTTAAAGCAATAATAATCACCTTCATCTAGTTAAGTCTCTCCGGTATTTCTAATGGGTCAGATGTTCCAATAAGACCCTCTAATTCCCTTTTAAGTTCATCAACGGATGAAGCTTCAACATGGGAAATCTGTTGTTCAACCCTGTCGGTTGGTTTTAACCCAGCCCGGTCAAGGATGTCTTTAATAGCCCCCAATTTAACAGACTCACTGTCTGCCTGTTCAGAGAGATTCTTTAATTGCGCTAACGCGCCAGGTACGCAGTCTTGTATCATCTGCTTGCTTTTATCTTTAATCTCTTCTGAAAACTGGTGTTTAAGGACATAGCCCTTTTGTTTGGCCGCTTTCTGTGAATAGCCAGCCATTTCGGCTGCTTTCGCGGCATTACCAGTCAGACAGTAAGCCTCTATGAAGGCTTCTTGTTTTTCAGTTCTCATTAATACCCCTGCCTCTCACGCCAAGATGGAGTCCAGGGATACCCTCTCTCAGCCCAAATTCTTTGCGCCGATCCGCGATTTCCGGGCTGCTCCATATATCGCCTTTGTGCCTGTGATCTTCCAGGGGCTGACCATACAGGTGGTCTTGGCATCCCGCCTAATGCGTTGTATCCAGGCTGTTGGCCCTGCATCTGCCAGCCACGGCGAAAAGCATCCTGCTGCTGCCATGAAGGTCTTGTAGTTTCAGGTGTCCGTGGGCTTAACCCACCACCACCTCTATTCCACTCCATACCAGTCATTTGCGGCCCAAATACAGGAAATGAACCATGTCTCCAGCGGGAACCATAACCTCTTCCAAATCCCCGGTGTTCACCGGGCTGCACTCCAGTTCCCATATCTTCCTGGTATGATCTGGAAAATCTAGGCGGAACTACCGCTGGAAAATCATGCCTCAACATATTTGTTCTGGCTTCCGCTAATGAGGCATCACCACCTGTTTGCCTTACATTGGCTCTCTGCGCTGCGGCGGCGGCGGCTTGATTTCTTGGATCAGCCATATACGCTGTCTTTCTCTGTAATGGCGCTATTGCTGGTCTCTGGCCTCCACCCAAAACATTATAGTTAGGGCCGACTGTTGGGGCTGGTCTAGTTCCCGGTGGCGCACCACCAACCTGTCCTGCTGTACCCCCATACATACCACCACGCTGATTGGCCAGCATACGCTGCCAGTCTGCTGACTTATATCTTTGTCCCTCTTGAAGCCAAGGCATCTTCGCTCTATTGGCATCTACAAAGGCTCTATGCTTACCACCAAAAGCCTGTAACCCAGAAGCGCCCGCAGCTTTAGCCGCTGCCCTATGGCCTGGATATAACTCTTCATGTCTTCGGTTGGTGAAATCCATAAAGGATTCTCCAGGTTTTCTCAACCCGGAAACATAACCCTTACCATATTTCTTCTTTTTGTCTTCTGCCATGATTACGGCCTCCACTCCTCAAATTCTTCCTCTTCACCAGGATAAGGAATTCTTACTCCATATTTCCTATTTCTGGTTCCTGGGTTAATTAAAGGAAAATCAACCCCCATTTTAAATAATACATCCTTAAATAAATCCCCAAATGTATCCCAATCTACTTCTTCTAGTAAACCTCTCATTTTCTCTGCTGTCTTAGTATTATGCAGCAACCCCTCTCGCGGGGTAGTAAGCCATGAATACGCATCTTCTGATTTACCAGCAACATTACGCAAAGCATCACCAATCATACCCCTTAAATCAAAGGGTTCTTCTTGGTAATTTCTTCCCGCCTCTAAATCTCTTTTAATCTGCTGTTCACCGGCTGGGTCTACGTCTTGTTCTATGGTAGACCTTGGTTCCAACATCTGTCTACGCTGCTGAACAAACTCTATAGGAACCCCGTATATTTCAGCGATTCTCTCATCAGGCCAAATAAAAGCCCCCCGAAGAATAAACTCGTCTATTCCTTTTCCCTGGGTTTGGGTTAATTCATAATTTGCCATGAGACGCCCTGTATTGACCTGTATGGGCTTTTAACGCTTTAGCGTTGCCCTATTAGTGGTTGGATTGTATTGATAGTCTGTGAAGCTTCTCTTGCCTCTCACCCTGTCTATTGCTCTTTGCTCTGGAGTCATTATCTCTCTCACCTTCCCCTTAAGGGTTAAACCATTATCATCTAATATCCCACTTTTTTTAAGGATATTAATAGCATATCTCCCAGCATGATTCTCTGGGGTGCCTTGATCTATTAATTGGTTTTTGAGCCTTTCTACAATATCAAAATACATAAAAATACCCTTCGGTTTGTGGGATGGACATATGGTAGTTTTAGAGACTTTAATGGGGGTCCGGGGGGGTACAAGAATCCACACACAAAGACCGCAAACAGGGATGGCCCAGAGCGGGGTAGGGGTGGAATCTCCGAATATTAGCTTATGCTTCAATAATTGCATAACCACGCATTATGCACCGGGGCGCAATCATAAGGCCGGTGTTTAAACAGTTTGCCAAACTGACCGGAACCAATGAACCCGTGAGTGGGTGCGCGGGTGGGATATCCACAAACCAATAACAACCTAGTTATTCAGTGGGTAATTGCGCGGGGTTACCGTTCAGCAGCGCTTACCGAAATGTGTTGACGTTGGCATATGATCCGTGTTTATAATGAATCACAATCAATCAGTAGAGGAAGCAAACATGGATCAAAAAGAAATGGCAAAGAGAATAGAGGCCACGTCAAAACTGGCCGACAAAGCAGTGGAAAAGGCCCATGCGGTAAAGGATGCCAATTGCAAGGTTATCGGGGTGGGTATTATTTCACTGGCGGACCACTATGCAAAAGATCTAGCCTTGGACAAATTTGATAGAATGGTCTTTGATATAGTATTCAGACACAGTTATATCCCGTGAGAACTAGCCTAGCCGGGGGGCTAATCCCGGTACTTCCTCCTTATTTGACCCGGTATCCTTGCCGGGTCTTTTTTTATTTGGGTTTTTTTCAATAATAGGGTTGACGCCAGAATAGGGTTGCCCTTAGAATAAACCAATGGAAGCAATCTATACCAATCGGGAAGACTATTTGACAGAAGGTGCAAAGATGATCCGCACCGATATCTTCCAGAGTCTTGCTACCAATACCGCGCCCTTTAGGATAGCGGTTGGCACATTAAATGACCGTAAATCTAAGTGTTCTGCAACGTTGGGTATTACATACCCGCACCAGTGGAGCGCCGACGGTGCGACGGAAATGGTGATTAGCTTAGAACATCACCCATCACCGCGTGACATATTTGAAACGGTGACCCATGAATTGTGCCACTATGAAATAGGAACGCGGGAAAAACACGGCAAGGTGTTTAAACGCCTTGCTATCGCCGTGGGTCTTGAAGGTAAAATGACCCACACTCATGCCGGGGATATGTTACTTGAACAATTGGAGAAAGTGGTTATCCGGTTGGGAAAGTACCCCGGCGCACCTTTGGTAGATCCAAAGGGGGCAATTATCCCGCGTGATAAAGACGGCAAGATTATTCAACCGTCACATCCGAAACAGACAACCCGCATGATTAAGATTGAGTGCGGTTGTGGAAATATTGCACGGCAATCGCGTAAAGCTAACGCCGAATTTGGGTTGATTTGCGGTGGTTGCGCTAATCCAATGGTTCCGGGTGTTTAAACAGTGGGGCCAAATATTCAAATAGGAACTGCTGGACGTCAGCAAGCAAAGGGCTTTGACATTAAGCACCGCATAGTCGGCGCGATTATGTTAATTCTGCCCTGGTTTCTTCTCCTGGTCTGCGCGTTGGGTTGGTTCTAATGGAAAAATATATTTCTGTTCATGCCCACTATATAGAAGACGCGACGGGTGATATTGTGGACGCTTTCTATTATTGCTCCGACTCTTGTAGTCGTGAACACCCAAATTATAGCGGTTGGAACGGTTGCAATGAGATAATGGCCCCTGAGTGGTGCGCTAATTGTGGAGTCCAACTCTAATGCCTGAACAAAAGAAACTTTACCGGGTTGTTGTAGATTTTCCGGGGTTACGCCTTACTGATACAGGGAAGCAAAAGGTCTGGTATTCTGATCTTCAGATCACGCACTGTTGTGCCTTAGACCGGGCGGTTTTTATTTGGGAGAGATCCACAAAGTTTAATAATCACACCCCTTACAGCACTTATATACACCCGAATCATGTTAAAATAAGCCCGACCACATTTGAGGGCGTGACGGCGTGAAACTTTCTTTGCAGCAAGCTCCGAAACAGGAATTAAAGCTGGAATTGCGCCAAACTATACCCTTATCTGTTCTACTGGACTACTATACCGCTATGGTTGAGCGGGATTCTAAAAAGCTAGACAAATATATAGAACTAGGGCTTACCCTAGATAGTTTTTTAGATGGTAGTTGGATACCGTTTGCTGTTGACTATTATTGTGGCGGCGGTATAATAGACAAATGATTTATGTTACACCTGATTATGAGCAACCGACAGTCGGCAGATTGTCGGGGGGCGTGGCGGAATGTTCCTATATTCGGGGGGCAACGCACAAGCGCACGGATAGCGCCGGGGCTTCGGTCTCATCACCTTTCGCAAGGTGGGCGTTTGATAGGGGGGCAGACAAAACAACCTACGGGTACAGTCTCTCCTTGCTGGTAATGGAAACCCAGCCGCCCCTGCTCTCCAGATGAGCCGTAATTTTAAAGCGTACAAAAAGCGCGTGAAAGGCCCACGGCCTGGAAAGGCTTATTTTAAATCGCGTGGCGTTGGTGGTATACTTAACGCTAACAAAGGATTTTTTAATAAAAGCACACCCATGATAGAAAAAGAACTCAAACAGAAAGAGGGTTCTATATATGGGGATGGTTGTTCAGTTGTTTAAACGGTCTAATCTTTGTATAGCATTGAAGCAGATACTATGCAACCCTTTTTTCTTTTTTCGGTTGGTTTTTTTAGTAACCCGCCGAGACCTGGCAAGATTGGCGCGGCGCGTGGCTTCAAGGCGTGGCGCGTCAGGTGACAAAGTAACCACAACGGAGGTGCAAAAATGAGTAATAGCACAGTGTGCGAGACAGTAGGCACGAAAGCACAAGCGGTTTTTGATGCTAAGAAATTCATGGTTAAGGTTGGCGGCTCAATCGGTATGATACATTGCGAGCCGTCCGAAATCATGCTTACCGTGCGCGGCCTGGAAGATGTCAACGTTGAGATCATGGAAAGCGGCACAGTCTACATAGAGAGGGTTGAAGCATGAGCCATTTCTACGCAAAAATTCCTATATCGGCGCGAAAGACTGTTCCCACGGCGCGTGGCCACAAGTCCACCGGGGTTGAAACTGTCGGCGCGTCCTGGCGCGGCGCGATACAAACCAGGATCTGGCACGACACAAACACAGACTCAGATATGTTTGAGGTCTGGATGCGACCCCATCACGGCGCGGGGGATTCCAATATGTTGGCGCGTGGAACTATCGGGGATTTCTCATCAGTGCATAACGGCTGGAAAGAAGACTAAACCACAAATTCTACAGGGTATTTCTCTTTTCTCCTGTAGTCTTTCTTGGCTCTATGAACCCCGCCTTTATTTTTATTGTTCTTGGCTACCAGGTTTCGCCGTCTTTTGGCGGCGCGTCTGGTTTTGCTTTGGTCTAGAATTGGTTGGGAAATGGTTGCACCTGTCTTAATGAGGGCCAGTGTGATAGACCCTATCAAACACATCTTAACGAAGATGGATATTGTCGCGGCATGACTTATCATGGATTCATACTATCACTTAAGCCCGCGTTTTCCAATGCGCCGCCCTCTTAGCGCACCCACCAGCAATACCTTAATATCCGATGGAGGGAGCATCAACCCTCATAATTTAGAAGTCGGACACTCCCTCTTATAACCTATAATATTCGGGGCGAAAACCCTAGGAGAATCAAGTGGTTACAGAAAAAAAGATAAAAAGCCCTGACGAGCGGCGAATCAAGGAACTCTACGGAGATAACCAGGAAGGCGCGACAAGATACCGGCGTGGGTGGTATAATGCAGGTCGTGTAATCCAGAAAAACAGGGAGAAACAGAAATGAGCAAGAACACAAAGATCATGGGATGTGGGCCACTGGCCATAAGGTATATTCTAAAGCAATTTGTTGATTACTTTAATGGGATGGAGGAGATATTCCACCCACTAGACCCGCTCGGCCCCGATGAAATATTTGTTTCAACCTATGACCACATGAATGAAGAGATAGAAGACTTTATTGAGTTAAAATTTGGGTATGTAAATGACTTGCACTCAGATGAAAAACAGGTATAATACGCATATGGCTAAAGGCTGGATACAAATCAACCTGAATTGCGGAGCGTTTGATGAGGGCGACCAGACCCTGAACGTAACCAAGATCATGGATATATTCTGGAAGATCCTAGCGGATA